>Ga0233424_10000013_pt1 | contig 264308 bp, 301 predicted proteins | sample Watercolumn_Towu_FD_181011 | JGI IMG/M metagenome (GOLD analysis project Ga0233424, IMG submission 181011) | Freshwater microbial communities from Lake Towuti, South Sulawesi, Indonesia - Watercolumn_Towuti2014_125_MG | ecosystem: Environmental > Aquatic > Freshwater > Lake | place... | reverse complement strand
CTTCTAGACTTTTACATATTTTGGCCCCTGTAGATTTTTCTAACCACAAAAGATCATTCATCTTTGCTCTTCGTATCGAAATTATTCCATTCTTTGCGAGATATTCTTGTGCGATGTCATTGATTCCCTTTCTGGATATCACCACATTGGCTCCGGAGCTGACAATTTTTTTTATTCTCATCAGTATGTCTATTTTTTCCTGATTCAAAAAAAGCGACATTTGTTCCGGTGCATTAATTTGAATTTGTTCGTCGGTCTTTGGACGCATCATTTCCAGAGGCTCATTTAATAGCAGAATTTTTGCGTTCTCGATGCTTCTTGGCATGGCGGAATTGTCGATGGTTTTGTCAATTACTGTTCCTCGTATAAGCTGAATTGTATTTGTGTTGCCTGCCTTTTCCTCAATTTTTATGTCATCTACATCGATTTGGCCCCTGTGGAGATTAGCTATGCTACAGACTGCATCCACAATCAAGTCTATGATTGGTGTTTCCTCTGGAACAAGGCTCGTTATCGCCTTTCCTGCCAAACACGAAGTGACTAGCTGGCGCATGATTTCTTTGTCATCATTGTTTTCTTTTTTCTTAATTTTGCCTAGTTCGTCTAGGGCAAGTCCCAGAGCAATTTCGTAACCGCGAATAATTGTGATGGGAGATATGCCCATTTTCAATAATTCCTGGGATTTTTTTAGCAACATTCCAATTAGTATGGCAGTGGAAATTGTTCCATCGCCAACATGAGTGTCAACAGCATTGACTCCTTCGATGATTGCCTTGGCAGCTGGAAGCTTGAGATCAACTTTTCTCAAAAGCGCCCCACCATGCCTTGTGCATGTATCATCACCAAGAACATCGATGTAGACTTTGTCCATGCCTCTGGGGCCAAAGGATGTTTTGATTACATCTAAAATTATTTCACCCACAACCAAATTCAAATTCCTAGACTCTTCGACTCGCGCTATATCGTGACCGAGAAGCTCTGGATACTTCATCCTCAAAAATTATCTTCAAAATTATTAAATCTTGTCTGAAAAAAAATTCCTGATCGCCAAAATTTTTGATTTGCATTGAGATCTGATCTCTGATCTAGATAGCTGTTCCAATTCCGGCATGATGATTTTATTCAGAGCGTATACTACGTAATTTTATACGAATTATTGTTTTTTTTGCCCCTAAAAATATAATTTTTAGGTTATTTTCTAATCTTAAAACGTATAATACTTGATTTTTATAATATTTATATAATTTTTAGTTGTCTCTGTCCTGTGGTAGAAATAAATGGTTACGGAGTTGCCGTAATCGCTTTTCTTGTAGCCTCGCTTATAGTTGGAAGCCTGACATACAAGCTTGTACAAAAAAGTGGTAGGAGACTTATCGTTGCTGGAAAAAGTTTGCCCTTGGCCATGGTTGGGACAATGCTTGTGGCGCAATCGGTCGATGGTAACTCAACACTTGGATCTGTTTCACTAATCTATCAATATGGCTTCTGGGCAGGAGCCGTTATTCCAATTGGGCTGGGCATCTGTCTTGTACTTACAGGTGCATTTTATGGCAAAAAGCTCAACAAAATGGCCATGTTCACTTTGCCGGATTATTATTTCAGAAGATACGGAAATGCGTCCGAAGGAATGTCTGCTGTCTTGATGATAATAAGTTTCGTTGTACTGGTTGCTGGAAATTTTGCTGCAAGTGGTTTTATTCTAGAGACCGTTTTGGGAATTCCATTCCTGTGGGGAATTATTATTGCAGCACTCGTTGTATTGACATATACTATTGCAGGAGGGTTGTTTGCTTCTGCCTATACAGATATTTTCCAAATATATCTCGCAATTGGCTCTTTCTGGGCTGCATTCATTTTCTTTGCAGGAGGATTCTCTGGAGTTTCATTTGATACTATCCTAGCTAGTGCACCACCTGCATATCTTGATCTGTCGGGACTCTTTGATGTAGCTAATGGTGCACTGGTCAACTGGGCCGGAATACTGGCCTTGGGATTGGGTGATATTGTTGCACTAGACTTTATGGAGCGAGTATTTGCGGCAAGAGATCCAAAGACGGTTCGTAGAGGGGCATTCATGGGTGCGGGACTAACACTATTCACTGTAATTCCAGTTGGCATGTTGGGAATTGTGGCATTCCACTTTTTGCCTGGGCTTGAGGATCCATTCCATGCATTGCCAGATTTGGCCATTAATCACATGCCATTTGCAATCGGTGCGGCGATTCTGATGGGCGTTCTTGGAGCTTCCATGTCTACTGCAAACGGTGGGTTGCTTGCCATATCTAGTGTTATTTCAAGAAACATACTCCAAAGAATCATTCGAAAAAGATGGCTGGGCAAAGAATCTTGGAATGACTCCAAGTTGTTATGGATAACTAGACTGGCAGTCATACCTGTAATGGTTGCAGCACTTACACTTGGTTACTTTATACCTCAACCAGGAGTATACCTGATTCTTGCATTTGACATTGTGTTTGCTGGTGCACTTGCACCTTTGACACTGGGATTATTCTGGAAAAAAGCCAACATGCCTGCAGCTGTAACCTCACTCATTGTCGGCTCTGCACTCAGGTTGTTGATGTTCTTTGTAATTCCAGTAGAGTGGGCAGGCCTGGATACTATGATACCTCCACCAATATCGTTTGCATTATTTATCATAGTGGCACTAGCGACTCAGAAAAAGTGGCCTGGCAAAGAAAGACACGACGTCAATGATTATGTTCCGCCAGAAGAAGACGTCATAATGGGCGAAGACCTCAAGCATTTCCAGTCTTCCACAAATGGTAGTAAATCCACTACTATCTAGCTGATCATTGAGGACTAGAGAGACGCTGTTTCTTTCTCTTTTTGATCCTGTCTAGTATTTTGTTCTTGTATTGAAGGGCCCTGATATTGCCCGGCTCGATTTCTAGTGCCATCTCATAGTGTTTTAGGGCCTCATCTAGTTTTCCTGACTCAAAGAGCAGATAACCCTTGTAACTTAGTGCATACACGTAGTCCGGCTCGACTTGGAGGGCTTTATCGCAGTAAATCATGGCTGCCTCGTACTTTTTTTGGTGGGCCAAAACCCAAACCGTGGTACATAATGCATTGATGTGTCTTGGATCAATTTCTAGAGCTTTGTTGCAGTGCGCTATTGCCTCGTCTGGTCTTTTTAAAAAATGGAGAACAACTCCCTTACTATACAATGCACGAACGTTGTCGGGATCAATCTCTAGGACTTTGTCAAAACATCTCAGCGCTTCTTCATATTTTCTTATTCTGTTATGCAAAAAGCCCTTGTGAAGATAGGCATCTATGTTTGTTGGATCAATTTCTAAAGCCTTATCGAAGAAAGATGTAACGCCCTTTGGAGGAACCCCAAGTACATCAAGTACGTATCCCTTTGCGATCAAGGCGCGAATATTTTTGGGATTGTCTTCTAAGGACTTTGTGTAAAGAGAAAGGGCCTCCTCATATTTGCCGCGTTTTTTTAGCTCTTCTCCATCGTAATACAAATCCAGTGAGCTGTTATGTTGCATTTCAAGTGATTTGTTAATCAGGGTTATTGCCTCTTCATTTTTGTCAAGCTTACCCAATGCCAGTCCTTTGTTGTATAGTGCATCGGTATTGTTGGGATTGATCTCTAGGGCTTGCTCAAAACACGCCAGAGCATGCTCATATTTTCCCAATTCTCTGAGCGCCAGTCCCTTACGAAGCCAAACAACACTGTTTTTTACATCTGCCTCTAAAGCTTTATCAAAACACGCTATTGCCTCTTCAAAGTTGTTTTTTTTGAAAAGAGAAGTTCCCCTGGAGATAAAATCACTTGGGGTTTTTGTAGATCGAAAAAACATAGTCTTACTTGCGTTAGCGTGCTAAAGATTTATCCTTTGTCTAAATTAAAAAATGCGCTTAATTTGTGAATTTATCGCATAATTATGATTTAGGTCAGTATTGGAAGTTTTATTAGCTTGACACAATTCTGTTTTCTAATGGTAAGCAAGCAAAACTTGATTGCTGTATTGTTGATCTTGTTAGGCGTTTTGATGACTCAATTCAGGCCTGACGAGCCATTTGTTGTGGGACTTGGAGTGGGAACAATCGCAATTGCCTCATTATGGATACTTCTTCTCATAATTAAAGACTTTAAAAAGAAATAATCGCTGAATTTTTTTCCACTAGTATCGTCATATATGTGTTGATTTTACTGTGCTTTTATTTCTGTAAAAAAAATAAATTACATAATTTTTAGAGAAGAAGAATTTTTTTGCAATTTTATATGAAAATTAATATAACTTCTATTTCATATTATTACATGCCGGGCAAAGGGTATTCTACAATTGGACTGAAGTCTGATCTTCTGATAAGACTCCATAATATCACTGATACGTATTATCCGGGAATGTTTCTTCCCAGCACACTAATAATCATGATGAACGAGGTCAAACGCGGATACTATGTTGTAAACCTACATAATATTCGACTGGATCTTTCTGGGCGTTACAACTCTATTACGATTAGACTGGATGTGGATGAATGGCTCAAAGAAAATTACAGGGAACTCAAGGAAAAATATGAGCAAAAATACCATATTAGGTGCTTTAGCAGATTTACGAGCTATTTTTTGGCAAACCTCTTTGAGTCAAAACGTGATGCGCAAAACCACGTAATCAGGCTCAAAGAGTCTAGTTTTGAGTGGCTTCAGGAGGAATACGCCAAGTTCAAGGCTGGCAACAAGCCTGAACACCAAGCCGAGTCATTTGCTAAATTTGCCGATATCTATCTTAATGAGCTGTCAAATAAAATCAAAGTCGCAAAAGAAATCTTGACGATGCCGAACTTTACTGGTCTGAATTCACAAAATACTGAAAATTAGAGTGGAGTCATCGTATCTAGTAGTCTTGCATTGGTGACTTGGCCGTCCTTTTCCTGTATTTCAAGATCTACTGTGTATTTTAGACCGTTTAACATGAATCTGACTTGAACATCCCATGCTTGCCTTGGTCCTTTCTCAGGAATCTGAAATGTCTCGTTGACTCGAAAATCAGTCACATTTCCATAGAGCGCAGCGATTACTCTTTTTGACTCTCTTTCAATATCTTCTTTTGTGCTGACACTGGCCATGCCATTATGGTACCATATCAAGTATAAAAATTTTGTAAATTTTTTCAGGATAAACTAGTTTTATTTTTCCACGTTTGTGTAATGTTTTTTATTGAATTTTTTTATGATAAATAAAATTGCAATCGGAAAAAAAGTAAATTACGTATGCTTGTTTGTTATCTCTCTTAATGTTTTTGTCAAGTCTGTAAACAAATACGTAGTTTACTTGGAATGTTTAATTATTTGGTTACCATGATATATCTGATAAAAATGGGAATGGAGTTTTACGGCGAAGATTACAATGGAGCTGATGTTGCGCCATTTGTTGGAATCAACACATTTTTGCATCTGCCTTGGATAAGAACACACAAAGAACTAGTCCAAACAAAACCCGATGTTGCAATTATAGGCGAACCGTTTGATTTTGGAACTACAATTCGTCCTGGTGCACGCTATGGGCCACGAGCAATCCGTGCGGCATCAACCATTCCATCTCCTCCATATGAGAGATTTAATATTGAAACTGGGGCTGATCCATTTGGTACTTTTAAAACCGTTGATTATGGTGATGTCCAAGTCTCTCCAGGAGACGTAATAGAATCCCACAAAAGGATGACGCAAAAAGTCAAGGAGGTTCTTGATGAAGAGGGAATTCCAGTCATGCTTGGAGGAGATCACTCTATTACATTTGCAAATGTGCGTGCATTTGCCAAAAAATACAAAAATATTGGCATGATTCATTTTGACACCCACGCTGATTGTGCACCACAGGGACTTACTGGTTACAAGTACGATCATGGAGCTCACATTAGAAGAATAATGGAGATGGGTTGCTTGAAAGGAAAGAATTACACTCTGGTTGGGCCTAGGGGATACTGGCCTGGCCGTGACCTCTACAAGTGGATGTCAGACCAAGACTTTCAGTGGTTCACAATGCTGGACGTTGAAGAATTGGGAATAGACATGATTGCCAAAGAAATAGCTGATAGAGCCAATGACGGAACCGACGCAGTTTATCTTAGCTGGGACATTGATTCCTTTGATCCTGCATATGCACCAGGTACAGGCGAGCCAGAGCCTAATGGCCTTACCTCAAGAGAAGGAATGAGAATGGTAAGACTCTTGTCCAAATCATTTGATCCTGATAGGTTTGCAATGGACCTAGTGGAGGTGGCCCCGGCATATGACGTAAGCGATAGCAGCTCATACAATGGTGGTATAACATCAGGACTCGGCCAACGATTGATAATAGAGCTATTGGCAGGCCTCTCACTTACAAAGCGTGGACTGGAAAATGGCGACCCTGTACGACCGCACAACTATCGTGGAACTGGAAACACGTATCACTTTGACAAAGACATCCAACGTCCAAAAATACCAAAGCGAGACTAATGCAAATCAAGCTGACCATACAGGGAGAGCCTGACATTTCTCCTCTTGTAATAACAAATCAATATTCCAAGGCAGACGAGGCGATCTTTTCCAACCTGGTCGCAATGGTAAAAGACAAGCTTGACAGAAATCTCAGAATCAACATCAACGAATGCATAACTTTGTATTCTATGTTTGTTGTCTCTGAGCTTCGCAACGGCAAAACAATAAAACAAATTCAGCAAAATGCGTCTGTACTACTCAGGCCAGAACAGGTAATGATAGGAGTACCTGAATCTCTGAGAAAAATGTCATTTGAGCTCGCACTTGACGATGTCACAACAAGGCAGGTTGTTTTGGAGACACCAATTCTGATTTCTGACTATATACTGGGATCTTAAAATGATAGAAGAGCTAGTGCAGCAACTCCCAACGGCAACTCCCTACTTTGTTCTTGGTGTTGGATTTTTGATAGGACTACTGCACGCATTTGAGCCGGACCATGTTGTTGCCGTGGCCACGCAAAACTCCAAATTATATCATAAACAATCATCGGTTTCCGGCCGAATTGGCTCATCTGCTCTCAAGGGCTCTATTCTTGGAGGGTTGTGGGGGGCAGGCCACACTTCTATGATAGTTCTTGTAAGTCTGCTCGTCTTTGCGTTCTCGATGAACATTCCAAGCTCGATGTTTGATAACTTTGAGTTTGTGGTTGGCCTCATGCTTGTGGCGCTTGGGCTTTTTACATATTATAACAGAAAATCAATCAAGCAAAAACACGTCCACCCGCATTCTCATGATGGCCTAGTACATACACACCATCACACACACGACAAGGCCCACACCCACGGTCACAAATCATATCTCATTGGATGCATTCACGGGCTTGCGGGAAGCGGAAGCCTTGTGGTCTTGGCACTTTCTGCGCTGCATGATCTGCAAACCGTTTTGTCGTTTGTTGTTATCTTTGGGATAGGGTCTATCATAGGAATGATGCTTGTGAGCAGCGTCATAGGATTACCATTCTCGCTTGCACAGAATTCTGAGAAAATCAGCAAAATCTTGCGCTACTTGGTCGGCTCTATGAGCATCATAATGGGTGCCGGAATTTTGTACAACATCTTGACAAGTGCAAGTTTTTTTGGGCTGAGCATTAACTAGAATTTGCGTACGCAAAACCGATTCTTGGGAATGCGTATGGCAGAACCGACTCAAATTCGTCTTTTTGAAAATAACACTGGATTAGATTTATCTGGCGTAATGACTTGCAAAAATGCATTGAAGGAAAGCTACAAAGAATACGTCAAGCTTAACAAAAACTTACTCGCATCGATTGTTGTGGCAGTAATAGTTTCTGCTATTACGGCCCAGCTTTTGGCAGGTCAGGAGGACTATCTGAACAGCAGCTACACCTTGATAGTGGACCTCGTTGTTTTTTATTCCACATTTGGAACATTGTTCTATGTGGATAATAGAAAAAAATACCTAACCGAATCCGGCAAAATCGATTCGGTGTGGCTCAAAAAAGATCTGATAAAAATACTAACATCAGTTGGATCAGGCGAAATAGTTTATGTTGCTGTGAGGTGGTACCTACAGTATTATCTCCTTACAATCAATTATGAGCCGTATTTGGCTTCGGTAATTACGCATTTGATATCTGCAGTCATTTACCTATTCATTGTCAATCTTGGTGTTAATCTGACGAGGTTGTTCAAGAGTGGCACTTAACATTTACGTGGACGGCTCTGGAGGCGACAATTCCGGATACGGCTATTTTGTAAAGGAAACTGGCGAGTCGTTTTACCAAAAAAAGGCAGGAATTACAAACAACCAGGCGGAATATCTGGCAATAATCTCGGCACTGGAAAAGTTTGGCAGCGACGATAATATGACAATTTACTCTGATTCCAAAAATACCGTGTCTCAGCTTAACCATGAGTTTGCAATAAACTCTGAAGCTCTGCGTGAGCTTGCAAGAAAAGCTTGGTCTCTGATGGGAAAAATTCCAAATCTCAAAATTGTATGGATTCCACGAGCTCAGAATTTGGCAGGCAAAATGCTTGGCAGCTAGAGATCTGAATTTTCAAGAATAGCTTTATTTACGAAACAGCACAGCCAAAAACATGACTTCTCTTTTGGAGCCACAATCTATTGCAATTATTGGCGCATCTGATAAGGAAGGAAGTGTTGGTCGAACCATTACATCAAATATAATGAAAGGTTACAAAGGCAAAATTTATCCAATTTCTCCAACTCGCGATGTTGTATTTGACATGAAAGCATACAAGACAGTGCTTGATGTCAAAGAGTCAATTGATCTCGCAGTAGTTGTGACAAAAAACGACATCGTTCCTTCCGTTCTAGAAGAATGTGGTAAGAAAAAAATCAAAGGAGTCATTGTAATCACGGCTGGATTCAAAGAAGTAAATGAAGAGGGAAAAAAGCTAGAAGAGCAACTAAAAACAATTGTCAAAAAATATGGCATACGCATGATAGGCCCCAACTGCCTTGGTGTGATGAATCTGGATCCAAAGACAATGATGAATTCTACTTTTCTCAAAGTTACGCCAAAATCTGGCCAAATTGCTTTGGTATCGCAAAGCGGTGCAATTTGTGCAGCTCTGGTAGAAGATGCAAGCGCTCAGGGAATTGGCTTTTCTGCAGTAGTTAGTGTCGGCAATAAAGCAGATCTAAATGAAATTGACTTGCTCAAAATGCTTGCAGAACATGAGCAGACCAAGGTAATTGTCATGTATTTGGAAGACATGGGCGATGGCCAGGAATTCCTCAAAGTTTGCAAGCAAATTACAAAACAATACAAAAAACCAGTAATAATTCTCAAATCGGGCAGAAGTCCAGAGGGAGCAAAGGCTGCCATGTCGCACACTGGTGCATTGATGGGATCTGATGAAATCTATGATGCGGTACTAAACCAGTCTGGTGCAATTCGAGTCGACACTATGGAAGAATTATTCGATTACGCAGTTGCATTCTCAAAGCAACCATTACCGCTAAAAGGCGACCTAGTCATAGTATCAAACGCAGGAGGGCCTGCAATTATCTCAACTGACGCATGTTCCAAATATGGAATCAAAATGGCGTCAATTGAAGACATTAGGCCAAAGATCAATGCAGTAATTCCACCTTGGGGAAGCTCTCGAAATCCTGTGGATATAGTTGGTGATGCCGACTATAATCGATTCAGCGGTGTACTGGATAATGTGCTGGGGCACAAAAATGTCGGCTCTGTTATTGCAATGTGCACTCCATCTGCTACTCTAAACTATGACAAGCTAGCCGAAGTCATAGTATCAATGTCTAAAAAATATAAAAAGACCACGCTTGCCTCTTTGATGGGATTAGACGAAGGAATAACAAACAGGCAAATTCTAGCAGACGGCGGCATTCCATATTACACCTATGCAGAAGGTGCAATTCGTGCATTGCGTGCTATGCTTCGATTTAGCAAATGGCTCAACACTGCAGATGGAACAATAACCAAGTTTTCGGCTAAAAAAGCGGATGCAAAAAAAGTCATTGATTCTGTTAGAGAACAAAAAAGAACTAACCTGTTAGAAGAGGAAGGGCAAGAAGTTCTGCGAGCATATGGATTTCCATTACCTCAAAGCATTTTGGCAAAGACTGCAGAAGATGCAGTAAAGGTTGCCAAAAAAATTGGATTTCCAGTTGTAATGAAGATTGCATCGCCACAGATAATTCACAAATCCGATGCAGGCGGAGTCAAGGTTGGCCTTGCAAACGAACAATCAGTCAAAGATGCATTTGATGTTATAATAAAAAATGCCAAAAAATACGACGCAAAGGCCCAGATCAAAGGTGTTCTTGTGCAGGAGATGGTCAAGGGCGGCAAAGAGCTTATAATTGGCTCAAAGCAAGAACCTGGATTTGGCCAAGTCATTATGCTTGGAATGGGAGGAATCTACGTTGAGGTTCTCAAAGACGTCACATTCAGACTTGCACCAGTTACCGACAAGGAAGCAGATGACATGATTGATTCCATTAGAACTAAAAAATTACTAGAGGGAGTCCGTGGTGAAAAGCCAGCAGACAAGAAAAAACTATCTGAGCTAATACAAAGGCTTTCGGCATTGTTGACAGACTTTCCAGAAATCAAAGAACTTGATATGAATCCTGTCCTTGTAATGGAACAAGGCAAAGGATGCAAAGTTTTGGATGTTAGAATAGGTCTTTCCTAGATTACAATCTCTAGTGCTTTTCTGATTGTTTTGTCGTGAATGTGGTATTGAGGCTCGCTTACAATTTGGCACTTTATGCACACAAATTGGGCAAATTCTTTTCCACAACTTTGGCACTTTTCAGAGCCATCGTATTCTTGTTGCTCCATTCCACACTTTCTGCATGAGTCTGTTCGCATGATGTCTAGTGAGAATAGTTTGATATTAGCTGGAATCAACAACTTAGCTGATTTTTAATCAAACCAGCTTAGATTGTGCCGTGTGTATGATGCTCAAACTAATATGAGCATATCTGATATGCACAAAATCTTCTAAAATAGGAATGCTTATTTTTTTTGCAGCTAAATGATCAAAGATATGGCAGAAAAAAATGCACTAGCAAAATCACTTGATTTTGTACTGCTTGCAATGGCATCTGTGTATTTTGTAGGATTTGTATCGTATCATCCTGAATCTTTATTGCTAAAAGAGGCCCCGTATCACATTCCACACGAATATGAAATCTATTTTGAGATATTGTTGTGGGTTTTCTTTGGACTTTTGGTGCTGGATTTGTATCTAAAATACAAAAAGCTAAACGACTGGAAGCTATTTCTGAAAAAACACTGGCATGAAGTTTTGATGGTGTTCTTGATTCCATTTTTGTCTGCATTTAAAATAGCGAAAATCTCAGTCAAGCTAGTCAAAACACTCAAGGCGTCAAAAAATGGATTCAAAATATTTTACAAGGCAAAAAAGGCATCAAAACACTTGAAATAATCTAGCAGCAGTTTGGACCATCACAACACTGGACCATTTTTTCTGACGTGCTCACAATGCTGGAGATCAGTTTAGACACATCCTTGCTTGCAATACTATACATTGACATTTTTCCATTCTCTCTGATCTTTACAAAATTGCATTCCTTGAGGGCCCTTAGGTGATGTGATACCAACGGCTGATCTTTTTTGAGCTTTGCAGCTAGATCGTTTACCGACATTTCGTCGTTCTTTTGTAGCATCTCCAGGATGCTAAATCGAGTTTCTTCGGAAATGCACTTGAGAAGCTGTAACCCATTCATATAAATCAGAATTCATATAAATTAGGATTTATATCAAGTTTTTCAATGGCAGAGCCCAAAAAAATCCTGTTTGTTTGCGTGGAAAATGCCGGGCGAAGCCAGATGGCAGAAGCATTCTTTAGAAAACACGCTCCAGACAAATTTTATGCATCAAGCGCTGGCACAAAACCCATCTCAAAAGTCAATTCCGTGGTTGTGGAGGCCATGAAGGAGGTAGGAATTAACATTCAAGACAACATCCCAAAATCCCTGACAAATGAAATGCTAAGCGATTCTATGGCTGTCAACATGGGGTGCATGGACAAGGAATCATGCCCTGCTTTAAAAGACGTTCTTGATTGGAGTATTCCAGATCCAAAGGGAAAGCCAATTGAAGAGGTGCGTAAGATCCGTGATCAAATAGAGTTCAAAGTAATGGAATTGGTCAAAAAGCTTGAAGGTCAGAACTGATGCACAAGTCAAATTTTGTCATATTTTTGGCAGAATTGGCAGGGACATTTGGACTGCTTGTCGCAGCCACTGGCTCTATTGTGTATGATGGAATGATGGAAAACACACTTGGAATTGGTTTTATCGCCATGATTCATTTTATCGGCCTGGGCACAATGATATTTCTGTTTGGCAGATACTCCATGGCTCACTTTAATCCTGCAGTCACAATAGCGTATTTTATTGCAAAATATATCAGTGCAAAACAAATTCTAGTTTATGTAGCGGCACAGGTAATGGGGGCATTCTTGGGAAGCTTGTTTGTAAAATATGTTATTGGGGATTTTGCAAGACTTGGACTCAACTCTCCGAATTATCAATATCCCGCATGGGAATTCTTTGGAATAGAGGTTTTAGCCACTGTCTTTTTGATGGGAAGCGTATTAATTGCAATAAACATAAGGGGATTGCAGACTGTTTTTATCAGTGCCATAATTGCTGGAACTGTTGCACTTGATGTGTTTTTCTTTGGTTTTATCTCAGGTGCATCAATGAATCCGATTCGATCACTGTCTCCAGCACTATTTACTGGAGCAACAGAAGATCTATGGTTATACTGGACTGCACCATTCATCGGTGCTGCAATAGTGGGAATAATATACAAAAAGAAATTTCTAAAATAAATGAAGCAAAGATGTGCCTTGGCGCAAGAAGAGGAGATGAACCAATATACTGTTTTCGTTTTTGGCACCAGTTTAAAAACAGACGAATCTAAAGTAGTTTTTTGTCATTGTGTACTGGATGCCCCATTCAGAATCATGATCATCCTAGTCAATATTTATACAAGTTCGATGGGATATTTACATGGAAATTAGGACTGGCCAAGATTACATTCAAAGTCTTAAGGGCAGAAATCTTACTGTCTATCTTTTTGGAGAAAAAGTACAAGATCCAGTAGAACATCCAATGATTCGACCCTCAATTAATGCAGTAGCAGAAACATATGATCTGGCAGTACGCGAAGAAGACTTGGCATCGCCAATGTCAAAGCTATCTGGGAAAAGGGTAAATCGATTCTTACACATTGCAGAATCTGCAAATGACTTGGTATTACAAAACAAGATGCAAAGAAAGCTCGGACAGCTGACCGGGACTTGTTTTCAGAGATGCGTAGGAATGGACGCACTAAACTCGCTGCATTCCACGACATTTGAAATCGATGAGAAATTCCATACCAATTATCACAAAAGATTACTGGAATTTATCAAAAAAATGCAGGAAGGCAATCTCGTAATCGGAGGTGCAATGACTGATGTCAAAGGAGACAGAAGCAAGACACCATCGGAGCAGGCAGATCCAGACTTGTTTGTACACATTACCAAGAGAACCCCAGAAGGCGTCTATGTTACTGGAGCAAAGGCTCACCAGACTGGCGTTATCAATTCTCACTGGATGATTATCATGCCAACAATACGTCTAACAGAAAAGGACAAGGATTGGGGAATTGTTGGCGCCATACCAGTTGATGCACTTGGAATTACGTACATCTATGGAAGACAGTCGTGTGATACTAGAAGTATGGAAGAAGGCGACATTGATGCAGGCAATTCGCAGTTTGCAGGCCAAGAGGCGATGGTCATCTTGGATAATGTTTTCATTCCAAATGAATTGATCTTCATGAATGGCGAAGTAGAGTTTGCCGCAATGCTAATTGAGCGATTCACCTGCTATCACAGAAGAAGCTATGTCTGCAAGACTGGCCTAGGTGACGTACTAATTGGTGCAGCAGCTGCCATTTCTGATTATAACGGTATTCCAGATGTGTCTCACATTCGCGACAAGCTAGTGGAAATGACACACCTAAATGAATCAATCTTTGCCGCAGGCATTTCATCGTCATACCAAGCACAAGAGATGAAATCAGGTGTGTGGCTAAACGACGACATGCTTGCTAATGTCTGCAAGCACAATGTCACTAGATTCCCATACGAAATATCAAGACTTGCACAGGATATTGCAGGGGGTTTAGTAGTTACAATGCCTTCAGAAAAAGATTTTAGAAATCCAACTACCGGTCCACTGCTTAGAAAATACTTGACAGGACGAAAAGGAGTCGACGTTGAGAACAGAGTGAGAATCCTAAGATTGATTGAAAACATGACGCTGGGCAGAAACGCAGTAGGATATCTTACTGAATCGATGCATGGTGCTGGCTCTCCACAGGCACAGAGAATCCAAATTGCAAGACAAATGCAGCTGGGATACAAGAAAAACTTGGCAAAGAATTTGGCAAGCGTAAAGGAAGACCTAGAAGAGGCCAAGGAAAACTCGGATTATTTCAAGCGAGTCTTCAAAATAACAAAATAATTTACTTTGTATCTTTGTCTTCTGACTTTGGCTCACTTGATATAGAATAAGTAGCATCATCAGATTTTACAAATTCTTCTTTTGGTGGAAGAGGATCCGTTGCAGTATCTGTCTCAAATTTAGGTTCTTTTTTCTCCTTTGATTTTTGTGAGTATTGCTTTACTATCATTATGCCTACTATTACCGCAATTATGATGTAGTTGATTGGGGGAGCTAGAATTCTTGTGACATAGCCAATTTGTGGTATTGTGTAAAACACCTTGCCAATGTACTCTTCTTTTGTGATTGGATAGTCGGTTCCAGGAATTGAAATCGGGTTTGCGTCACCCTTGGTTTTGATGGTTTTAGATTCCGGCCTGTCATCCAGTATTGCGTCTACTCTATGCACAATTACTCTGTCGTGGTCGCTTGGCCTGTTAAAGACAATAATGTCACCAATCTGAATTTCTTCAAATGGAACATTTCCATTTACAATTAAAACATCGTATATTTCTAAAACTGGAACCATGCTCCCACTAGAAACAACATAAAATGGATTTTGCGTTCCAAATACTATTTGGAGTCCAATCCAAATTGCAGCAACTCCAACTGCAACAATAATGACGTCCTTTATGATGCTCTTTGTTTTTGTCATGTTATAGCTTGTTTCCACAACTTTCACAGAATTTAGAGCCTGACTTGTTCTCAAAACCGCATTTACATTTTAATGCGTCTGACTCAGAGCCATCTCCAAGTATAATGATCTCACCTATTTTCTTGATTTTGGACCAATCAATTGTTTGATCAGAGCCGTCGTCTTTGGCAATAACTAAAACCACTTGGTGTGAAGAATTGATGCCTACTTGCTTGGCAATTCCGACCTTTTTTGCATTAGAATCGTACACTGTCATACCGGTAATTGAGCTAAATGTAGAATCTGCTGATGGCATTGAAGATGAAGCAGATTGTATTACTGGTTGCACAAAGCTTGTAGGAGCAGGTTGTGTTTCTGGAGAAATTGGTTTTGCAAGACCTACTTCACCTGTCTTTTGGAAATCGCGATATTCTGCAATGGTGGAGCCACATGTAGTGCAAATGTATTGTCCGCGTTCCCTTAACACCAAATTTTCTGCTACTTCTTCGTTAGGGTTTTCAAATTCGATCTTTGGTCCACCTTCATAGTTTTTTTCACAAGTGTTACAGAAATATTTTGAAATTAGTTGAACATCTAGTCTTCCAACCGGTGCCAAAAACAAGTCTGGACCTCCAAGATTTCCCTTTCTTTGTTGTTCGTCAGTAACTTGGGCCATTATGAATCCGCCTGATCCACGTAGCTTTTTGAGGCGAAGCTCGGAACTCATGATCTGCAATCGAGGCCAGATCCAATTAAAGTATATGCTGTTTGTTCCAAATTGTACCATTAGCTATTTAGGTCTCTTTAGAGGAGCAGTTTTGAGAAAAATGGCACTAGATCACGTTTCAAATGCTAAAGATTGGCAGATCAAAGTAGTAGACTCTACCAAGCCTGTCTTTGTAGACTTTTGGGCAGAATGGTGCGGACCATGCAGAATGGTAGGACCAGTAGTCGAAGAGCTTGCAAAAGATTATGATGGTAAAGTCAAATTTGTCAAAGTAAACGTAGACGAGGCAAATGAGCTAGCAGCAAAATACAACATCTTTTCTATACCAACATTGATGTTGCTAAACAAAGGCCAAGTTGTAGCACAACAAGTAGGCGCAGCATCAAAGGAATCATACAAAAACATGATAGAGCGCGCCTTGGCAAACGCCTAAACCTTTCTTTTTCAGATCCCAATCAATTAATACCAGTTTTGATGGATTTTTCACATGTCGTTAGGTGAAGTAGACACACTCAATCTTTTAGCAGAAAAACTAGACAACTTGTTCAAAGATTCTCAAGGATATTACGAATCGTTTTTGGATGCAAACACAATGTTCAAGCAGGGCAAGTTGACAGAAAAGGAATTTTTTGAAAAACTAGGCGATTATGTTGTAGCATATTCAGCATTGGAATTTTTGGCAGTCAAGGTAATGTTTGAACTCAAAAAAGCACTGGACAGAGCAGGTGCTGGAAACCTGGGCGGAACTCAGTCACCAGGACTGATGCCAGGAATGGGTGCTCCTGGAATGGGAATGCCCGGAATGGGACGTGTACCAGTAATGCCTGCACAAACACCTGGAAGACCTCCATCTGTTGTGTCTGCACAACAAGGATTCTCTAATCCTGGCACATTACCGTCACCGGATCCAGCACTAATGCCAAGATCCACTGTATCATTTGGTGGATGCAAGTCATGTGGTTCGGAATTACGAGCTGGCGCTAAATTCTGTACAAAGTGTGGATCTAAAGCTTAAAAGTTATTTTTGCCACATCTTCTGCCAAGTTTTTGCAAAACTATCCATTAGCTCTCCATACGCCTTCAGCTGATCCATTCCTGATTGGTTTGTTATGTTTTGCCAGTTTTTATCAAACTGCTTGAATGCATCTAGTGCTGCATCATTCATTGCTTTTTGCCAGTTTTTGTGAAATTCCTTTAGGGTTTTTTCACTGGATTCATTTGCCGCTTTGAGCATTACTTCGTTGTATTTGGTTTGGATATCGGAGCTTGTTTTTTGCAGGGTTTCAAAGTTCTGTACCCATTTTTTTAGCAGGGCAGAATATTCGTCCCACAATTTGTCCCAGTTTTTTGTTTTTGCTGCTGTTTTTTTCTTTGCCATGGTTTGGTGATACAGTGATTTGAAATAAAGCTTGTCTAGTCTTGGGTTGTGCCGCATTCTGTGCAGAATCGAGCAAAAGCAGAGATCTTGGAACCGCACTCTGAACAAAACTTGGCATCTCCTGATACCTTGTTTACATTGCCGTATGTGCCAGTAATTCGCACAGCACCTGTTGGCTCGTAGTGTTCGTCATCGACTATCTCAACTGGTGCAAAATCTTTTTCCTCAACATACGCCATAATTCTTGGAATTGTGTTGTCCTTATCTTTTGGATCTGGAATGATATCTCCTAACCAGAATGCATATCTCATCAATGTGAGCTCTGGTGTTGAAAATGCAAGTGTATGTGCAGACATGTAGTCTTGGGCTGATTGTTTTCCGTTGAAGACCTTCATGGAGTGAATTTATTTTGAATACCTATAATGTTTACTAGTTATTTCATGCATCATGCGATTTTGTAAATTCTTCTGGGTTTTGCTCAAAGGCCCATCTACAAGTTGCGCAACAAAAGTAGAATTCTTTACCACCGTGAATTAGTGGTTGACCTTTTTTGCCAACTTCCATACCACAGACAGGATCCTTCACGATGTGATCTTTTCCTTTTTGTTTATGTAAATCTTCCATAGAATTGGTGCTACCAAAAGCCCAATCATGATTATCGAAACTATAGTCCTTGGTATCTCAAAAGCTAATGGATCGTGATGGTGTTGGCCTACATGATATTCTGGAGATATTGGGGACATGGAGACAAGATTGTTCCACAAAATGTGCACAAATGTGTACTCGTACCATTGATGGCCTCCAGGAATTCCATTAATTATGAGAAAAGAGCCCAAAAATACAAGCATCCATCCAGTGAGTTTTTCGATTTTCAGTCTATTGGTGACAAGGCTTTTTGTGACATTTACTCCGACAATTGCTAACGCTGAAATCAAGACTAGTGGTATTGCACGACCTACACCATGGACCAAGCCAAGTGAAGAACCAACCTCAAAGCTTCCAGTTCCTGCAATGTAGATGAGCAACCAATAAAACATTGGGTTGGGACAGCCCACTCCAGCATTTCCAAGTAGTAATCCCATGAAAAGAGATTTTGTGTAGTCTCCTCGCTTTAGTATAAATTTTGGAGTTCCAGAATATGTGGGAATTTTCAAATCAATTAATTTTATCTGTGATAAACCGAATGTGTATGCGATTATTCCTGCAATAACGAACATTGTAAATGAGATTTGATCTAACGATGCAGTGTTTCCAAGCACGGCAACGCCAAGACCATACAGAGTAATCGTAGCTATAAGTCCTGCACCAAAAAGCAACGACATGCTTAGTCCTTTTTTGTATCCATGTCCCATACTAAGTGGAACTATAACAAACACAACAGGCATGGTGCATGGTAAAATAATCATGGATAATCCTGCAATGTACGCAATTACCAGCCAGCCACTATACGAAATGCTGTTGTTTGCACCAACAACACCGACTGTAAGCGAAAAAATCACCCCCAAAAATACTAATGAAAACAATACAAACAAAGACACAACTAGTAGTTTTTTTGTTTCAAAGACTTGCACAATATGATTAGCTTTGTTACATATTTAATTACAGTAATTTACATTTGTAAAGATACGTTAATCATACTCACAACGACAGAAGGAGAATCCAACTTCAATGTATACATATAGTCATTTTAGATCTTTTTCCTCTTTGTCAAAAAATGACTAGGCATAAAATGGTGGACTGGGAGGGAATTGAACTCTCGACTTCTGCATTGCGAATGCAGCGCTATACCACTAAGCCACCAGCCCTCATACAACAAAAAACACCAGTTCTATTTCTACTCTGACAAATCGTTATCTTGAACCAATCTTAATCATACAATAATTGAGCAAAATCAAAGATCCCAGCTTGGCAGAACAAGGAAAATCACAATATATGTGGGCTAAAAAAAACATGCAAATTCTAAATCACACAATTAGCAAGCTAAAAAAATCAAAACCATTTCACAATACAACACTTGGTGTTTGCCTGCAGATAACTAAAGAAACTGCTGTGTTGTTGATAGGACTACAAGAGCTTGGAGCCAAAGTTGTCTGCTGTGGTGGAAACCCGCTAACAACACAAGACGATATAACAGCATTTTTGGGTTCACATGGAATCACAATCTTTGCTTGGTCAAATCAGACCAAGTCAGAATATGATTGGTGCCAAAACCAAGTACTAAAACAAAAACCAGACATCATAACGGATGACGGCGGAGACCTGAACATCAAGGCACATAAAACAAGACTAAACATTCTTGGCGCAACAGAAGAGACCACAACAGGCCTAACACGATACCATTCTATGCAAAAACATGGTAAGCTCCATTATCCAATTATTGCAGTGAACAACGCAAAGACAAAGATGTTATTTGACAATCAATATGGTACTGGACAATCTACAATTGACGGATTCTTACAGGCAATGAATTTGCTTTTTGCATCAAAGAGAATAGTAATTGCGGGATACGGCTGGCTTGGAAAAGGCGTGGCAAAGAGATGTAAAGGAATGGGCGCAAAAATAATCATAACCGAAGTCGACCCAATCAAGGCATTAGAAGCTCACATGGATGGCTTGGAAGTAATGCCAATGAGCCGTGCTGCAAAGATAGGTGATATTTTCATCACATGCACTGGAATGAGGGACATCATAACAAAGAAGACTCTCTTATCAATGAAAAACGGAGCCATTGTTGGTAACGTGGGTCATTTTGATGTAGAAATCGATGCAAAGTTTCTCCTCTCACAAAAAATACGTCAGGTCAGGCCAAATCTAGATGAATGCATCTTGCCAAATCACAAAAAAATCTACCTAGTAAGCAAAGGGCGTGTAGCAAATCTGATTGCATCCGAAGGACATCCAGCAGAAATTATGGCACTATCATTTTCAAACCAATTATACTCTATATTGTACATTCTAAAGAATCACAAAAAAATGAAAAACCAAGTCTATTCAGTTCCGCAAGAAATTGACGACCAAATAGCGCAAGATGCTTTACAGTCGGCAAATATCAAAATAGACAAGCTAACCAAAAAACAACTCCACTATCAAACCAGCTGGTAATCAAAGAATAATAGCTAGACTCTTTCAATTATTCTAGTTGACAGTAGACTGCGTAATTGTTGATGCAAAAGCAATCACACCAAAGGGAATGGTGGAGCGAAACATCGTAATCAATGATGGGAAAATTTCAGATTTCACAACAGATGTTCCATCACATGACAAAAAAATCTCCGCCAAGGGACTGGTTGCAATACCGGGACTAATTGACACTCATGTACACTATGGAGTCTATTCTCCAATCGAAGAGGCCGCAAAAACAGAGTCAAGAGCAGCTGCTCTTGGTGGAGTCACAACAATGATGCGAATGCTAAGGCTTGGCAGATCATACAAGAAATATCTGCAAGACCAGCTTGTAGCATCAAAATCATCCCACTATATCGATTACACAATACATGCAACAATCTTTGATGAAAAACAAGCAGGCGAAATGAAGTATTGCGCAGAAAATGGAATAACCTCATTCAAAATTTACATGAATCTGGGGGGCGAGGTAGGACACGTATACATGGACATGGATCCAGGCTCGTCAAATCTCTTTGAATCCCAAGTCCAGCTTGAAACTAGCACGATTCGCCAAGTGTGCCAAAATGCAGCCCAGCTGGGATGTCCAGTTTTGGTGCACGCAGAAGACTACCAAATGTGCGAATGCGGAATAAAAAAAGCAAAACAGGATCACAAAGATGGTTTGGCGGCTTGGTCGCAAAGCAGGCCGCCAGATTCTGAGGCAAAAAGCATCAAAAAAGCATGTGAGATTGCGCGAGAGTTTGGAACTATAATCTATTTTGTACATATTGGTTCTGCAACAGCGCTAGAAACAATAGAACAAGAAAGAAAAAGGGGAACACAAATTTTCATTGAGACCTGTCCGCATTACCTAACGCTATCATACGAAAAACAAAATGGTTATCTGGCAAAGGTAATGCCTCCAATTCGAACAACGTCTGATAATGAGAAAATCTGGGCTGCCATGTCGTCTGGCTTGATAGACACAATAGGAACGGATCATGTTGCAAACAGACTCAAACTCAAAGTAGGAACTGACGTATGGTCTTCCCTTGCAGGATTTCCAGGAATTGGGACATCGTTGCCAATTTTGTTATCTGAAGGCGTAAATCAAAACAAGCTAAACCTGCAACAACTAGTACATCTTACTAGTAGCAATGCAGCAAAAATCTTTGGCATGCATTCCAAAGGTTCTCTCCAAAAGGGATTTGATGCAGACATTACTCTAATTGATCTAAAAAAAGAACAACAAGTAAGCTCTGACTTCTTTGGTTCGTTTTCCGACTATCTAGTCTATGAGGGGTGGAAGCTAAAGGGCTGGCCAATAACAACAATGGTGCGAGGTAAGCTAATAACAGAAGACATGCAAATTGTCGGCAAGCTAGGCCACGGAAGGCTAGTGTCTAGAAATTCTAAATAATGTCGAACTTGCCGTTTTTGAGAGCCTTGTAAATTACGTCGGGCTTGCGCACAAAGATTCCAGCCTCAACTACGCCTGGAATCTGCTTTATTTTTACTGCAAGTGAACTTGGCGATTTGATTGTACCAAAATCGCAATCGTAAATGATGTTGCCATTTTCTGTGATGAATGGATAACCGCGTTCGATTGTTCGAATTTGTGGTTTACCGCCAAGTTTTTTGATGAACTTTCTAACTGTGTTTCTTGCAAATGGGTGTACCTCAACTGGTACAGTTCTGGAAAAATTTTTTACAAATTTTGATTCGTCTGCCATTATTACGACTTTGCCAGCAGATGAGATCAAAATGTTTTCCCGGAGTAGTGCACCGCCGCCTCCTTTGATGAGGTTTTTCCCAGAGTCAATCTGGTCTGCTCCGTCAAAGACAACATCAATTTTTTCAATCTGGTCTGCTGATATCAAATGAATTCCAGCCTGCTCTGCAATCAATTTGATTTGCAAAGATGTTGGAACTGCGTGAATGTTTAGCTTTTTTTTCTTGATGTATCCACCAAGTTCTTTTACAAATGCAGTTGCTGCACGACCGCTGCCTAGGCCCAAAACAGAATTGTTTTTGACAAATTTGAGTGCGTCCTTGGATAATGCCTCAATGGCATCATCGTATGACATTATTCTACCTCGGCTTGCTCTAGCTTGGATAGTGTTTTCATTATTTCGCGTTTTATAGAATCAAGATCGTCCTCATCATCTTCTATCACTTCGGGCTCTGGTAAATTGACCTTTGGCTTTTTCTTTTCTTGTTCTGTTTGTTTGAATTCTAACTTTGGTGCCTCTGCTTTTACTCTTTGTTCAATGTCAATTGGTTCACTCAAAAATGGTTTGACTATTTCAGGTTGGACTGTGGAAGTTTGAACTAGTTCTTGTTTTGTCTCAACCACTGGTATAATCTCTGGCGCATGAATAATTTCTGCTATGGTTTGCAGCTGAATTTCAGGAGTGTCAACTGCTGGCTCAATTCTGGTTTGAATTTCTACTGGAGGAAGTGGAGCATCTGGAATTTCAGTTAATGTTGCAAGCTCTATTCTTTTTCCCGGCTTGGCAAATGTCTTGATTAATTCTTCGATGTTTTGAGTAGTTGTAATGTCTGATTTTACAATTGGTCTTTGGACTTCTTTCTTTACCTCTTTTTGTTCTGGTTTTTCTAGCTGAGCAGTTTGGATCTTTGATGAAATATCTGTCAGCTTTTTGTCCAATGCAGATAGTTTTTGATCCATTAATGTCATCAGGCCATCTCCTAGTGGACCCAAGTCAGGATACTTAGACGCTTGTTCTAATTTCTCAATTTTAGCTAAAATAATGCCAAGCTGGTATTGGTATTTTGATAATAACTTGTCAACTTGGACTTTGGATAATGTTGTGGGCTCGCCATATAGCCGCGAAATTGTCTTTTGCAGAATATCTTTTTCAATTCGTAGTGAATCAATTTGTGCTCTGATGTGAGAGTTGGCACCCATCAAAGGAATCTTGTTTTTTCCTTTAGGAAACTTTGAAATTGTTGCTGCTGTTGCCGCACCTGCAAGAGAACTAATGACTAGGGCTAGTTCCATTTAGGCGTACCATTTGATCCAAGAATATTTTCTAATTCTTGCATCTGGGAAACCGCAACTTGAACATCTGTGTTGTCTTTTGTGATACGAGTTCTTGCCACATCTTCTGCATCTAATGTGAGGCTTTTTTCTTGTAAAAAGCCCCATCGAAGGAGTTCCGCGACCCATAATTCAGACACCACTTATGCTGGCGGTGGAGATATCATTACTACATTATCTCCACGCACAACGATGGTTCCTATGCTTTTTGCCTCGCCGTCTGAAGGGATCTCTTCTGAGCCGTCGAGTAGCAGGTTCATGTGTTGATCAAAGCCTCTTAGGTTGCCTCGAATAGTCTTGCCGCCTTTGAGCTTGATTAGGACTACCTTGTCTATGCTTTCGTCCAGTACTTTTACTGCCATATCAACTGACATTTAATTCACTTATTGACTCCCCTATGCCGTTAATATATTAAAGTTTCAGTGGTGAACAATAGAGTTTTAGTCAGTGTATCAACTTTGACACTGTTTTTGATAGATTTCGCGTTATTTCGGAAAAAATTTCTTGTCCGTCTTTTTTTGTAGCTATAGTTGGGTCTCCCCAAATTCCATTTTTTGTAGCCTTGATGAACTGCTTTGATGCAAGTTTTGAAATTTTCTGTTTTTGCTGTGAAGACATGTTACTTGTGGAAAGGCCTTTTCTTGCAAGCTTTAGCTTTGTCTTGTTTGAGATGGCAAGCATCAGAGATGTTTCTACAAATCCCGCGTGATCAAACTCTCTGTCCATGAATCGCCAATATGAAAACACGAAAACCTTGGTCTTTCTTTTTGTTATTTTGTAGATTTTGTCTGCAATTGACTTGAGCGCATTTTGATTTCCATGATGGCCATTTAAAATCACAATTTTGTTTATCTTGTTCTGATCCAAGGATACACAAATGTCCATCAAATAGTTCTGCAGGGTTCTGTCTTTTATGCTAAGATTAACAAATGGCGCATGCTCAAATGATACTCCATATTGTATGGTAGGAAGTAACAAAAGTTCACATTTTTTAGCTATGCTTTTTGCCACCTCAGTTACTATGTCAGAATCAGTAGATATTGGTAGATGTGGTCCGTGTTGCTCAAGTGAGCCTACTGGAATGATTGCTGTCTTTGCTTTGATCTTGCGAATTATTGGATCGGAAAGTCCCCTGATCTCTGTCATTTTGTATAGACTTTTCTCCAAGAGACCTCTAGCTTTCCTTCAAGGTGCATCTTGACTGCTTTGAGCAGTGTTTGTGCCTCTAGTTCTTGACCTTTCTTTCTTATGGTTTCTAGTTTATCTGATGAAGCAACATTGAACGAGTCTTGGAAAATTATTGGTCCTTGGTCTAGTTCTTCGGTGACATAATGAGCAGTCACACCAACAATCTTGGCTCCTCTCTCAAATGCTTGTGCATATGCAGATGCTCCAGGAAATGCCGGAAGAAGCGATGGATGTATGTTGATAATTCTGTGAGGATAGCGCCAGACAAAGTTTGGAGTCATTATTCTCATGTATCTTGCCAAAATCACCAAATCAATGTCGTATTTTCGTGTAACCTCTATGAGATGGTCTTCTGCTTTTTGTTGGTCTTTATCATCAACTAGTACAAATGGAATTCCTGCTTTTTTTGCCGTTGGTTCTAGTGTTCTCTCAGTGCCAACAATTACACTGATGTTACCTCTGAGCTGAGTTTTTGCGGCAAGCAGAGCTGCAAGGCAATGTGGTTCTTTAGTCACAAAAACTGCAATGTTTTTGTTCGAATTGATCTCATGATATACACTAACTTCCATTGCAAGCTGTTTTCCCAAGTTTTGTAGTTCTCGATCGAATTTTTTTATATCAATTTCTTTTGCAAACGATGCTTCAAGATGCATTCCAAAAAGACCTTTGATGACATTTTGATTTATCTTTTCAATATTGCCTTGTTTTTGAAAAATCAAATTTGTAAATGCTGCAACTACTCCTTCATGGTCTTTACCGACAACTGTAATTCCTATTCGGATTTTTTTCATGGAGTTGTGATATGATTTCACTTTATTAACTTAGGTCTTGAGCCTGAAAAAATCAAAATGGTGCGGGAGGTGGGATTTGAACCCACGAACCCCTAAGAGATAAGGGCCTAAACCTTACGCCGTTGACCGGGCTTGGCGACCCCCGCATCAATGCTCAAATTTTACACAAACTTATTGCTTACCATTACAAATCAAAGATCGATTCCTAAAAATTATAGGAATTTCAAGTCACAGTCTGCTAAAATTCATACTAAAGTCAAGCGGATTGTATGCTGTCTTTGCTGCAGCTTTTTCTATAATTGGATTGTTTCCAATATTTGGCGAACATCTGCCAAAACCATTCGTAATTGGCAACCCACTTGAGGTAAGTGGGATCTCTATTGAACATGTAGTAGGCCACATAACATTTGGCCTCATGGTTGGACTTGTGTCTTTTAGCATCCGCTACATAATACTGGCAGGCTTGTTTCCAATTGCACTTGATGCAGATCATCTAATTCAATTTTTAAATTTGGAAGCGGTTCCAAGAATGGGCCATTCGTTCTTCTTTGCAGCTATCTCTGTTCCAGCAATGATGTATTTTTTGGGCAAAAAGGATTATCGACTGGGAGCAATATCGCTGGCATCGGTTCTGACTCATATCTCATTTGATGTGTTGCTTTCAGCCAAGAATGGAAGTTCATTTCCGCTGTTAATCCCGTTTCTAGGTAAGACTATTCATATGATTGGCTATGATTGGATTCTAGTCATGGCTTCCGCAATAATAATTGTGGTAACTGGCACATTTTTCGCAAAAAGGACAGTCAACAAAGAACAAATCTAACTGCACAAATTCCAAGTCAATGGGCAAGCTCTTTGGAACAAACGGAGTTCGCGGCATTTTTGGCCAAGACTTTACTTTGGAATTTATCCACGATCTGACAATGTCTCTTGCGGTCTATTTCAAAAAAGGCCCAATCTTAGTAGGATACGATGGACGTGATTCTAGTCTAATCGTAGCAAAGGTAGTTTGCTCTACACTAAATTACTGTGGCCTTGACTGTAATTTGGGTGGCCTAGTTCCAACTCCGGCACTGGAATATGCAACAAAAAAACTTGGCTATTCCGGTGGAATTATGATTACTGCATCTCATAATCCTCCACAATACAATGGAATCAAACCAGTAGCTAAGGATGGAGTAGAAATATCTCGCCAAGATGAGGCAAAAATAGAAAAAATCTATTTTACCAAAAAATGGCCAAAGTTCTCCAAAATAGGAAAAACAGGAATAGAATCAAGAATAATCCAGACATATATTTCTGGAATAAAATCACAGATAAACTGGCAAAAAATAAGATCAAAAAGATTCAAAGTAGCACTAGATCTTGGAAATGGCGCACAAGCAGTTGCAGCACCAGAATTGTGCAAGACGCTAGGATGCAAAACATTTCTAATTAACGAAAAGATTGACGGACAATTCCCAGGAAGAGGATCCGAGCCAACACCACAAAATCTGCAAAAACTCAAAAATCTAGTTCGCAAAAACAAGGCCGCGCTTGGAATTGCATTTGATGGAGATGGTGACCGCAGCATCTTTTGTGATGATCAAGGGAAAATTCTCACAGGTGACAAATCCGCATTATTGCTATCAAACCATATCCTGAACAAACACCCAAGATCCAAAATAGTTACCTGTCTTAATTCCAGCTCTGCAATTGAAGCCCTTGCAACAAAAACAAAATCCACAGTAATTCGCACCAAAGTGGGAAGTGTAGAAGTATCAAGAAAGATGGTTCCACAAAAGGCGTTAATCGGTTTTGAAGAAAATGGCGGATTCATGTATGGCAAACACAATCAAGTCCGAGATGGTTGCATGACTTTGGCTTTAGCATTGGATCTGTTAGCAAATTCAAACTCTACTATTACCAAAGAATTAAAAAAAATACCGAAAACCTATACTACCAAAGACAAGATTTCCTGCACAAAATCCCAAGCAAAAAAAATAGTAAATGCTTTCAAACGGGAACACAAAAACTATGACACAAAAGATGGTATCAAGATAATATTTGATAAGAAAAACTGGGTAATGATCAGACCAAGTGGAACAGAACCAATTGCTAGAATCTATGCAGAAGCTGATTCGGAACAAAGACTTGAGCATACAATGTCAAAGTACATCAAAAAAGTCAAGTCCATGCTTGGTAACTGATAACACTAATAAGGCGATTCCAAACGACTGAAGGAATGGAGATGATCCCTATGGGTGATTTAATTGGGTAAAGCTTACTATGTAAAATTCGAAACGCCAGCTGATCTTGTTAATCCAATTCTGGAAGCAGTCAGAGTTGCATCAAGCAGCGGTAAAGTCAGAAAAGGCACCAATGAAGCAACAAAAGCAATTGAGCGCGGAATAAGCAAACTCATAGTTATTGCAGAAGATGTAGAGCCACCGGAGGTGGTAGCACATCTTCCAATTATCTGTGAAGAGCAAAACGCCGCATATGCATTTGTACCATCAAAGCAAGAGCTAGGCAAAGCACTAGGAATTGATGTGACTTCTGCAGCAGCCGCAATTTTGGATGCTGGTGACGCAAACCATATTATCGAAGAAGTAGTAGCTTCAATTAAGAAACTTAAAGGTGGCAATTAGTGAGTACTCCCCAAACTGATGAGGTAGTGCCGGCCGAAGTAATACAAATTGTTGGCAAGACCGGTATCGCAGGGGAAATCACTCAAGTGCGCGTTAAGGTTCTTGGAGGCCGCGACAAGGGTCGTGTCTTGACAAGAAATGTCAAGGGCTCAGTACGAATGTCTGATACCCTAATGCTTCGAGAAACAGAACGTGAGGCCAAAAAAATTAGGTGATTAAATGAGTCTAATCGTTAAACCATGCAGTTTTTGTGACAGACCAGTTTCAAAGGGTTCGGGTACAATGCTTGTCAAAAATGACGGTACCGTTCTGTGGTTCTGTTCGCCAAAATGCAAAAAGAACATGTTGGTATTGAAAAGAGATCCAAGAACTCTCAAGTGGACCAAAAAATACCAAAAGGGCGGCATTATCAAAAAGTAATTTCTGAGCTAAATTGACAGAACAAACATTATTCATAGTAAAGCCAGACGCAGTAGCCAGAAAGCTGGTAGGCCAAATCATTGCAAGATTTGAAGCAAAGGGATTCAAAATTCTAAAACTCAAAATGTTTACTTTCACAAAAGCACAGGCCCAAGAATTCTATTCTGTACATAACACAAAACCGTTCTTTGGTGAGCTGGTTGATTTTATCACGTCTGGACCAGTAGTTGTTGCAGTAATAGAAGGAAACAACGCAGTTGCTACAACAAGGATTCTAGTTGGTGCCACAAAATCATACGAGGCAGCACCAGGCTCAATTCGAGGTGATTTTGGCCTTGGCATTTCTGATAATATCATTCACGCATCAGACTCTAAGGAAAATTTTGAAAAGGAAGCAAAGGTAGTGTTCGAGTGAGCGGACTTGCGAATTCGACAGCCAATTGTGGCCGTTTTAGGCCATGTAGATTCTGGTAAGACCTCATTACTGGATAAAATACGTGGAACCGGAGTACAAGGAAGAGAAGCCGGTGGAATTACGCAACACATTGGTGCAAGCTTTCTTCCATCTGATACAATCAAACAAATGTGTGGACAGCTAGCTGAAAAACTCACAAAAACAGAACATGATGTTCCGGGATTGTTAGTAATTGACACGCCAGGCCACGAGGTTTTTACAAATCTTAGAACTCGTGGCGGTTCTGCAGCAGATATTGCTATTCTGGTCGTTGATACAAATAGAGGATTTCAACCGCAAACAAATGAATCGTTAAAAATTTTACAAGCAAGAAAGGTTCCATTTGTAGTCGCATTAAACAAAGCCGACATGATTTCTGGCTGGCGCCCTGCAGACACTCCATACATTTCCCTAGCAATAAAAAAACAAGATCCATTTGTTCAAACAACACTTGATGAACAAATATACAACGTGGTTGGAACCCTGTCAATTCTTGGGTTTCAGTCAGAAGCATTTTACCGAGTAAAAGATTTTGGCAAAGAAGTATCAATTGTTCCAGTAAGTGCAAGAACTGGAGTTGGCATTCCAGAATTACTCACAGTGCTAGTAGGTTTGACACAACAATACATGCAAAAAAGATTATCTCAAGAGGAAAAACAAAGCCGTGGAATCATACTTGAAGTAAATGATGAGATCGGCCTTGGAACTACTGCCAACATGATACTAATTGATGGTAAAATCAAAAAAGGCGACTCTGTAGTTGTAGCAAAGCGTGATTCTGTAGTTGTGATAAAGCCAAAAGCATTGTTGTTACCAAAACCTCTTGATGAAATGCGAGATCCGCGAGACAAATTCAAACCAGTAGACCAAGTTGATGCAGCAGCTGGAATAAAAATTGCCTCACCGGATCTTGAGGGGGTTTTGCCTGGAAGTACAGTATATGTGACAAATAATGAATCACAGATAGAAGAATTCAAAAAGACAATCGAATCTGAAATGAAATCAGTCTTTATTGATACTCAGACAAATGGAATAATTCTCAAATGTGATACAATTGGATCACTTGAAGCAATAACAGAAATGCTCAGACGCCAACAAATTCCAGTAGCAAAGGCCGACATTGGACATGTAAACAGACGTGATGTAATGGAAGCAAAGGCAATCAAAGAAAATGACAGACATCTTGGAGTGGTCTTGGCATTTAATGTCAAGACATTGCCTGATGCACAAGAAGAAGCAGACAATAGTCACATCAAAATATTCAATGACCGAGTAATATACAGCCTAATTGACGACTACACCTTATGGGTAGATGACGATAAGGCAAATGAAGAAAATGCAGTATTTTCAGAGCTGACACCGATTTGCAAATTCACATTCCTCAAAGGCTACATATTTAGAAATAGTAATCCAGCAGTGTTTGGCATACGAGTGGATGTTGGAACCGTAAAGCAAAAAATCCAAATTATGACCAACACTGGAAAAAAAATAGGCAAAATACACCAACTCCAAGACGGGAAAAAATCAATTGACACTGCTACCCAAGGCCAAGAAGTGGCATGCTCAATCCAAGATGTTACAATAGGCAGACAAATCTCAGAGGAAGACGTGTTTTACTCGATGCCGAACTCGCGTGAAGCAAAAACCATCCTAGAACAGTTCATGCATAAGCTGAGCCCAGAGCAACAAACAATATTCAATGAAATTGTTACATTGCAAAGAGCAAAAGACGCATCATATGGCTATGTCTGATATTTTTTAGCAATCATGTGGATTCCAGGTTCTCCAATTGCACCCATCATTCTATCTACTGGTTTGCCGTCCTTGAACATGATAAATGTTGGAATTGCCTGAACTCCAAACCTCATTGAAATGTCTTGGCTTTGATCAACATTTACTCTTGCAAATTTGATATGTCGATATTTTTTTGCCATTCTCTCAAATACTGGATGCATCATTTTGCACGGGCCACACCATTCTGCCCAAAAATCAACTAGAACCAATCCCTGTGATGTAATGGTATCAAAATTCAGAGAATTTAGATCAGTTACCTGAATTTGGCTTTGTGCAATAGACTCTTGCTGCTGGGCAATCATCTCTGCTAGCTTTTTCTGCTTAATTTTTTCTAGTTCTGGATCTTCCATAATATGAAAAATTCTTTGAAATATTAATTTCTACAGGTCAAGCAGATAACGCATGTAAACCATGCTGTCTTGTTTTATTTCCATGTCATGAAATGTGGGAGCCTTTATCTCTACTTTGAAATGGTGTTTTTTGATGTCAATTTTTTCGCCTTTTAATTTTGCAGATATGTGATACTCAGAGTCTTTTTCTATTTTTACTGTGATTGTCTTTGCAGCAAAACCATCTGTTATAGTGAGAATTATCATTTCCTCAAGCCAGTTATAGAGCAAATATCTGAGGTCTTTGCCTGATACAACTAATGTTTTTTCCTGACTTTCCTCTATTGTGTTAGTATCTAAAATAGTCTCAATTACGGATTTTGCGGCAACAACAAAGGCCTCTTCCAAATTTGATGCATTTACTTCAAAAATGGCATCTGTCGCATGCTCTAAACTCTTGTAGCTCAACGGTTCAAGTAGAGTTTTCTATTATTAAAAGTAAGACAAAACAACAACATCTAAATCCATTAACACGAAAGTTTTTCCAAGTTGAATCTGCCAAGAGGAATGAAGGATTTTGATTCTGCTGAACAATCAAAAATAGAGTTTGTAAGACAAAAATTTCTAGAAACCTCCAAATCATTTGCCTTTAATTTTATGACACCTTCTCCATTGGAACTAGTTTCTGTAATTGAAGCAAAGAGCGGACCTACCATCCGAGACGAGATTTATTTTTTCAAGGACAAAGGAGACAGAGAAATTGCGCTTCGATTTGATTTTACAGTTGGCCTAACAAGATATTTGGTTGAACAAAAATCACTCAAGCTTCCTGCAAAAATCTCTTCATTTGGAGGGGTGTGGAGATATGACGAACCACAAAAAGGAAGATACCGATATTTTCACCAATGGGATCTGGAAATCTACAGCAAGCCAAGTCTTGAATCTGATGCAGAAATAATAGAATTTACATCAAAATTCTTCTCAAAGCTTAATCTCAAAAACATAACAATTGATATTTCACACAGAAAACTTGTCGAATCTGTTGTGGAAAAGATCTTTGGTGCATCAGATCCGCAGACAATCGGCGACATATTCCGTGCAATAGACAAAATCCAAAAAAAGAAAAAAGATGAAATAATTTCAGAATTCACTCAGAAAGGATATTCTAAGGAAAAGCTAGAAAAAATTCTCGAATTCTCCCAGATAAAAGGTCAGCCAAACGAAGTAGAATCTGCCTTTAATGTGGCTGAAATTCAAGCTTGGAGTGAGATAAAGGAGTTATTTTCATCTCTCAAAAATAGAGGAGTTGCAAACATTCGCATTAACTTTGGCATAGTTCGTGGACTGGACTATTATTCTGGTGTAGTCTTTGAAGCATTTGATAGCTCAGCTGACTTTGGTGCACTAGTTGGCGGTGGAAGATACGATAGTCTGCCAAAAGCATTTGGTCGCGATGATATTGGAGCAACTGGTGTTGCAGGGGGAGTAGAAAGAATAATTCTTTCACTGGAAAAACAAGGATTACAAACAATAGAAACGGCAACTCCAATTTCAGTTCTGTTTGTAAATGATGAGATGGCAAAACCTGCTATGAACATTGTATCAAGGCTTCGAGAAAAGGGACTAACAGTGGACATTGATCTAGTAGGAAGGGCATTCAAAAAACAAATGGAGAATGCATCGAATTCCAAATTTGCAGTAATTGTTGCTCCAAAAGAATATGGCTCAGGCCAAGTTGTAATCAAAAACATGTCTGATGGAAAAGAAACCATTACTCCTATAGCGTCATTATTCTCTAATGCAGATTCTTTGTTTACTCGGTAAATGCTCTAGTGAGCATCATTATTTCCGGACCGTTTGTCATATTTCCAACAACTACTGAATTGTTATTTGCCAATATTCCAGAGGAAATGTATGGGATTCCACCATTTATGGTAGCAGGCTCTATCTTTACTTTTAGCACATCAGAAATTGACTTGATGTCGTCTTCATCGGTTTCTGGGTGAATAATCCCACCAACATTATTTGCACAAATCATTACGCCAGCCTGATGATAGCCTGCAACTTTTTTCTGAATTACATCAATATCTAATGTGTCTTTGATTGTCTTGATTGCCTCATTTGGAATCTTGGGCGATACAATTCCACCCTTGTCATTTACTGCTATCAAATTCCCAAGCGCGTTATGTCTAGTATCTAAAACTCCGACATTAAGTTTGGTCGTCTTTTTCATATGGTCTATTTCCCACTGTGAACACAAACTAGGCAAAAGCATTCCAGTATTGTTTAGAACCATCATTGTACCAAGAACTCGAGTATTTGCAACGGATGCAAAAACATACTGTGCTTTCAGATACGATGCAAGTGTCTTTGCCTTTGTATCGGCAAAACCGTTTGGGACAAAAACAAAACTGTCATTTGTTTTTGTGTAAATGCCAATATTTGGGCCGCGATACACATCATACTTGTAAATATCCAATTATCATCTTTGCAAACAAAAAGATATGAACGTAAAGGTATCGTAATATCCAAACGGTGTTATAATTTGTTGGTCTTGTAAAATTTCTTGTTTAGTTTCAACTAATTTTGTTTAGATTTAAATAATATTTCATTAAAGAAATCATATGCCAATAGATGAACATTTCCCACAAGGACTAAAACCAATCGGCAAAATTATGCACGCAGATGGTGAACACTATCATTTCATGTGGGGACCAGGTAGAGGCGACGCAGAATGCTTCCATGATGAAGCAGTAATTGCAGCATATGCTGCTCGTGGCGAAAAACAGGTCCCATTAGGTGTTAGTGGTACAATGGTCGCAGTCGACTGGGATTCTTGTGTAGCAGATGGTGCATGCATCGAAGCTTGCCCAGTACAGGTTTTTCAGTGGTACAGAACTGAAATGGATATTCCAGCAAAAGACGTTGTTGGTAAAACATTTGCAGGTACCGGCTCTTCAGTAAAAGAAGAGCGCAAAGACAAAACCGACAAGGCAGATCCAATCAGAGAACATGATTGCATTTGGTGCATGGCTTGCGTTTCAGTTTGCCCGCCTTTAGCTATCAAAGTTGATCAATCAAACTTAGAACACCACGAAAAGGCAGCAGGAACTTACGTCAAGCTCGAAGGTGGAGAAAATCCACACGCGCACGACTAAAGAAAAATAATTCTTTTTTCTTTTTTATTCTTCAAGATCACTAGTTTACTAAATCAAATTTAGATCGACTACAACGGATACCATTGTTTAAATATAATCTCAAAATTCCTACTAACATGGGTATAGACACACAATTCCCAACAAAACTCAAAACAGTTGGTAAAACTAGCCATGGAGACGGTGAACACTTTCACTTTGTCTGGGGCGAAGGAAGAAACGACGGTGAAGCATTTGCTGATGAAAAAGTAAAAGCAGCATATGAAGCACGTGGCGAAAAACAAGTTCCATTAGGAATTCATGGTACAACTGTAGCAGTTGACTGGGATTCTTGTATTGCAGCAGGTTCATGCATGAGTGTATGTCCAGTACAAACATTCCAGTGGTATAGAACTGAGCAAGATATGCCAGCAGCAGACGTTGTTGGTAAAACCTTTGCTGGAACTGGAAAAACTGAACAAAACGAGAGACTAGACTATAGTGACAAATCAATGCCAATCAGAGAACATGATTGCACCAATTGTCTTGCATGCCAAGAAATCTGCCCAACACATGCAATAGTAATAGATCAATCGTTCCTAGAATACCATGAAAAGGCAGCAGGAACCTTTGTTAAACTAGTGGGAAGCTCAGAAAATCCACACGCACATCACTAAAAAAACAAACTTTTTCTTTTTCTTTTACAACCTATTTTTGTAGCTAATTTACTAAAACAAATTTTAACAGGCTGTTATCACCAAAACGCGCAGAGGTCGCCTAGCTCGGTAGGGCGCGGGCCTTGAGAGCCTGTGTGCGCAAGCATCCGGGGGTTCAAATCCCTCTCTCTGCGCTTATTTTCCAAATTTGCTTAGCTCTGCTAATAATGCAGAAAGCTGAATTTCAGGATTCGCTCCGGACAAAATTCTATAGTCATATTTTGCGATAACTTCGGAAATCTCTACAATGTTTGTTTGTTTTGTTCTATACATTGCCTCATTGATGTATTTTAGAAAATCAGATTCTGACATGCCATAAACTTTGATTAGCTCAATCATTTTGTTTCTGGCATCTGCTATTTTGCCAGCAAGTGCCATTTTTAGAACATCATCGACGTCTTTGGTCTTTGTTAGGCCAGCAGACGACTTTACATTTTCTTCGGTTATTGCGCCTAGACTTGCGGTCGCTTGCATCAAATTAATTGCGTGCCTAAGATCTCCTTCTGTATAATCGTATATTGCTTTGAGGCCATTCTCATCAACTTTGATTTTTTCTTTTTTTGCTAGATCCTTTAGATGTATAATTGTCTCTTTTTCTGTGATTCTTGTAAACTTGAAGACAGCGCATCTACTCTGAATTGGCTCTATTATTTTGGAAATATTGTTTGCAATCATGATGAATCTGCAAGACTTTGAGGCATCCTCTATGATTCTACGCAAGGCAGTTTGGGCATCGGATGTCATCTCGTCTGCTTCGTCCAAAATTATGATCTTAAATGGAATGTTTGTGTCGAGGCCTGCAAACTTAGAGAATTTTTTGACTCGTTCTCTTACCATGTTAATTCCACGTTCATCCGATGCGTTTAGCTCCAATGTGTATTCTTTCCATCCATTGCCTAAGATCTGTCTACAAAGACAAAGTGCAAGTGTTGTTTTACCAACACCTGCAGATCCTGAAAATAATAAGTGAGGAAGCTCTCCGACATTTTTTAGCAGCGTAGTCAGACTACCTACTATTTCTTTTTGGTTTACTAGTTCCGTTATTTTCTGTGGGCGATATTTTTCGACCCACATTATTGAATCTGACATTGATAAACCCTAGATTGCATTCTTAATAAATCACGCCTGAGGATCAAATGATCAAAGCTATTTGTAAACACATTTGATCGATCGTATCCATTAAATCCTTGAATCAAGTTTGATAACCATTGAAAATAAACGATCTTTTGCAGGTACACACTATAGGATATCACACAGAAGAAGTAAAGACAGTAATTAATCACGACTTTAAGATCAACGTTTCTAATGTTGTAATTTCTGGCAAACAGGGAGAAGTCATCAATATGCCTCGCTGGATTGCACAAACTCTAGAATCAGAAAATCATGCGGAAATCCAAGAGCCTAACATGGGAATTGAGCTTACTCAATCAATATCTAAAGAAAATTTTGTAGGTGAAGAATTATCTCATTTAGAGCCAGACTTTTACATCAAAGTCAAAGGCTACATGGCAAGGCAATCTGAAAAGGAACGAGACAAGCTAGAATCTTTACTAAACACATTGATTAGAAAAAGATTAGGTAAGCTAATTCCAAGGGCTAATTCCATGGAATTAACAGCGGAGCTGGCAAAAAAACTCTCAGTTGAAGAGCGTTCGCTATACAATACCATACACAACAACAGCACTGAATTCATGAAACAGGTTTTTGGTGGCAAATAATGACATTAGAGACACAGTCTAGAGGCGCAACAATAGATCAAGTGCAGCATTTTCTTTCTTCCTTTAAGGACAAATCTGGTACATTTGTGTATGTAGAAGAAATCGACCAAATGATGGCAAAACAGGCCAAATACATTGTAGTTGACTATAATGATATAGTATCATACAAAGACATTGAAATAAAATTCAATTTAGAGCCTGACGAAATACTTTACGCATTTTCTCGAGCAGTCAAAAATATTCTAGAGGAGAGGTTTCCAGACTATGCAGCAAAGATCTCTGACGACATACGAGTAAGAATTGCTAATTATCCAATTCAAAGAAGTCTCAGACAAGTTAATGCCGAAGTAATTGGAAAAATGACAAGTGTCTCAGGCATGGTTGTACGCTCATCTGAAGTAAAGCCACTTGCACGAAATGTAGTTTACAAATGTCCAGAAGGACACATCACAGAAGTGCCACTAGAGAGAGGCCTCAGCATTTATGCGCCAAGTAAATGTTCTTCTGAAAAATGTGCACATCGCGATATTAGAATTGATCCAGAAAATAGTAAATTCATAGATTTTCAAATTGTCAGACTGCAAGAACTTCCAGAAGATCTTCCACCAGGACAGCTTCCACATTACATCGACGTAACAATAAAGCAAGATCTAGTAGATAACGCACGTCCAGGTGATAGAGTCATTTTAACTGGAATTGTACGAATAGAGCAAGAACAAATCACTGGAACCAGAGTCAACAGTGGACTACATCGATTAAGAATAGAAGGCAACAATATTGAATTCTTGGGAGGTAGAGGAGGCAAAAACTCTAGACGTTCAGAAAGAGAAGAGATCTCACCAGAAGAAGAAAAAATAATCAAATCACTAGCAAAGAATGCCGATGTTTATGAGCGATTGATTAACTCGTTTGCTCCACACATTCAAGGCCATGCAATAATCAAAGAGTCAATTTTGTTGTTAATGGTTGGTTCTACACAAAGAGTCATGACAGATGGTACAAAAATTAGAGGCGACATTAACGTGTTTTTAGTCGGTGACCCAGGTACTGCAAAATCTGAAATGCTCAAGTTTTGTGCAAGGCTTGCTCCAAGAGGCCTTTACACATCAGGCAGAGGTTCCACAGCTGCAGGACTTACAGCTGCGGTAGTCAGGGACAAAACTGGAATCATGATGTTAGAAGCAGGAGCTGTCGTATTGGGTGACCAAGGCCTAGTCTGCATTGACGAATTTGATAAAATGAAACCAGAAGACCGAAGTGCACTGCACGAAGTAATGGAACAACAATCTGCAAGCATTGCAAAGGGAGGAATTGTGGCTACACTAAATGCACGAACCTCGATTTTGGCTGCAGCAAATCCAATTTATGGAAAATATGATCCATTCAAAAACATTACAGAAAATGTTACATTACCAGTTCCATTGTTGACAAGATTTGATCTGATTTTTGTTGTCAGAGATATTCCATCTAAAGAAAAAGATCGCAACATTGCACGACACATCATAGGTCTACACAAAAAGGCTACAGCCGACACCAGATCAATAATTGATGCTGATATTTTCACAAAATATCTAGCATATTGCAAAAAATCAGATCCAGTGTTGACTCCAGAAGCAGAAGAAAAAATTCTTGATTATTATCTAAAAATGAGAAATGTAGAGTCTGAAGAAATGATCACAGTTACTCCAAGACAGCTTGGTGGCTTGATAAGGCTTGCAACTGCAAGAGCAAGATTGCTCATGAAAGACCAAGTAGATGCAGAAGACGCAGAACGCGCAATATTTCTAATTCAAAGTATGCTAGAAGATGCTGGAGTTGATGTCAATACTGGTAAGGTAGACCTTGGTGTATTGCAGGGAAGGCCACATAGCGAAGTATCAAAACTGCAACTATTCATGGATGTCCTAAAATCCCTTGAAGGTGATAGTAAAACTCCAGTTGAGGAAAAACTCTTTGTAAAAGAGTTGACCAAGACAGGCAAATTTACAGAAGAAGAAGCAAGAAACTTTGTTCGAAGAATGCTTCGTGAAGCATCAATTTATGAATCCAAGCCAGGTCACTATAACCGTGTATGAGAATAGCGGATCTTGGACTAGCAACTTCTGCGCAAGAGTTTCTAGCTGAGCAAAAAATAACAAAACTATACCCTCCACAGGCAGACGCAATCAAAGCAGGCTTGCTTGAAGGACAAAACATTCTAGTTGCAGCGTCTACTGCTAGCGGAAAAACTCTCATTGCCATGCTTGCAATGATACAGTTTCTGGGTGGCAAAGATGGCAAAATAGTCTATCTTACCCCGCTTCGAGCGCTTGCGGCAGAAAAGTTTTCCGAGTTTAAAAAAATGGAAAAAATCGATTTTGGTAGAAAAATTAGAACAACTATCTCAACTGGCGATTTTGATTCTATAGACAAAGAATCTGAAAATTCGGACATTATTGTATTGACAAATGAAAAAATGGACTCGATAATTCGCCATGGGGCTGACTGGATTGACAAAATTGGTTTGGTTATTGCAGATGAAGTTCATCTAATTGGAGACAAAGATCGCGGACCAACACTTGAAGTGATACTAACTAAATTAAAGGAATTGGAAACAAAGCCACAAATAGTAGGACTCTCTGCAACAATAACAAATTCTGATGAGCTAGCAAAATGGCTTGGCTGTAAGCTAGTATCAAGCGATTGGAGGCCAGTACCACTTACTGAGGGGGTCTTTGATGGAGGAAATATAGTGTGGAACAATGGTGATTCTGATGAAATAGAGTCAAGCATTAGAGGCCCACCAATAGATCTATGTCTTGACACAATAAAAAAAGGAGGACAGTCGCTTGTTTTTGCAGAAACGCGAACTCGGTCTGCATCGCTTGCCACAAAAGGATCTGATGCTGTACTGAAATTTTTATCAGACTCTGAAAAAACATACCTAGAACAAGTCTCACAAAAAATTCTAGACAACAACGAACACACTGATCTAATCAAAACACTTTCAGCTTTACTAAAAAAGGGAGTTGGATTCCATCATGCTGGCCTAAACCAAAACTGTCGTGAAATAATTGAAACAGAGTTCAGAAACGGCAAGATCAAGCTTTTGGCCTCAACTCCAACTCTGGCAGCAGGCGTAAATCTGCCTGCAAGGCGTGTTGTCATATCAAGCATAGTTCGATATGACGTAAAGGCAGGTGCTAACAAACCAATCAGCATTCTAGAATACAAACAGCTGTGTGGAAGAGCTGGAAGGCCGCAATATGACAAGTTTGGCGAAGCAATCATAGTGGGAAACGCAAATGCGTCCGATCTTATTGAATACTATATCAATGGAACGCCTGAGCCAATAGAGTCACAACTTACAGATGACAAGGCCTTGCGAATCCACATTCTGAGCCATATCGTATCAAATCCTGGAATCAAAGGGGAAGAAATATTCGAGTTTTTCCAAAAAACACTTGCAGGCCTACAAACAAGAAAAAACACACTCAAATTTTCAATAGAAATTGCAAAAAAATTCTTGATTCGAGAAAATCTAATAATACAAAAGGCAGAAAGATTTGCAGCAACAGACTTTGGGAAAAAAGTGTCTATGCTATACATTGATCCAATCACTGCAATTTACTTTAAGCGCGGCTTAGAGGTGGTATCTGAAAACAAAAAACATACGCTTGGATTTTTGCATTTAATTTCGAGCTGTGAAGAATTCTTTCCGAAATTCTCTCTTAGAAACAAGGACTATGAAACACTAGATGTTCTAATTGAAAACAAATCATCTGAGCTAATAGAACCAATATCAGAATATGATTGCAATCGTAGCCTTTTGGTCCTGGACTCATGGATATCAGAGTCGTCTGAAATTCATCTTTCTGATAATCTTGGAATTGAATCAGGTGATATGCACAGAATAGTAGAAACTACTGACTGGCTTGTTTATTGTCTATATGAGATTGCCAAGTTAGTTGAGCGTACCGATCTATTGGAAGAACTAGCAATGTTGAGAAAAAGAATCTCTTATGGAATAAAAGAAGAATTAGTAGAATTGGTCCAAATACGAGGCATTGGACGTGTACGCGCACGAAGACTATATGATCATGGAATAAAGACCATATCGGATCTACAACAAATTCCTGTCAACAAGCTAGCAAAAATTGATAAAATCGGCTCAACCATTGCAGATAATATTAAATCTCAACTCAAAAAAGTGAGATAATTGCAAGACTATATCATTGCAGCAGTAATTACATCTGTAATTGCATTTTTTGTTGTCTTGGGTTTAGTTCCACCACTGATTAAGAGCCTAACCAAGAAAAACTGGACAGTCAAAGATGTAAATAGAATTGGTGGCGCAATGCTTCCAAGACCTGGAGGCCCTGCAATTCTTGCCGGAATAATTCTATCAGAAATATCACTTTACTTTCTTTTACCGCAAGAACGAGCCATCACAAAAGGAATCACTGCTATACTGATCACTACATCAATCAGCTTTGTAATTGGATTCATTGATGATAGAAAGGTAATGAGTGGATGGTTCAAACCACTGGCTTTGGTAGGAGCTGCAATTCCAATTATTGTTATTGGAGCATACGAGCCAAACTTGGCATTTCCATTGTTTGGAGATGTAAAAATCCCAGCATTGTACTTAGGCCTGATAATATTCATGATTCCGGTTACTGGCAACACAATAAACTCTATTGATGTAATGAATGGAATCGCAAGTGGATTCATGACAATTGCATCATTTTCACTTGCAATTGTCTTGTTTATCTTACAAAACTATTCAGTTGCAATAATGACTTTACCCGTGGCATTTGCATCACTCGCATTTTACAAATATCATAAATTTCCTGCAAAAATTTTTCCAGGAGATTCAGGTGCATTAACACTTGGCGCGGCATATGGAGTAATTGCCATAGTAGGCCAAATCGAAGTAATTGCGGCAATTGCACTTTTACCTGCAATAATAAACTCATTTTTGTTCCTATCAAGCGTAAAACGAATCGTAGAGCATAGGCAAATCAAGAACCCAACAGCTCACACTGATGATCATAAAATAACTGCAAAAAAAGAAACAGATGCACCAATCACACTGATTAGGCTACTTGTTGCAGCAAAACCTCTAACAGAAAAAGAAATTGGTTTTATGGTTTTCAAGCTAGCAATATTTTCGGGAATTTTGGCAATAATCACAGCACTTATCTCGGGAGTTAAAATTTGACAAATCTCTTGATCTTTGCATTTATTGGAATAATGTGGGTTTTGATATTGGTTGGTGGTGGAATACTTGTAACACTAGTGTCCAAGATCTCAATTTCAGGATATGGAGATCAAATGAACTTTTTTATTGCATCTGTTATCAAAGCCATAATAGCTTTGGTGCTTGTGGTGTTTTGGATTTTTACTCTAAGCAAGCTCAAAAATATAGTATTTCACAAACAGCTCAAGACTTAGTCATCCATTCTTTTTGTTTTTTATCGTATTCTGATCTAGAGTATTTTGGTTTAGCTGGAACTCCAGCTACTATTGTATTGTCTGGCACGTCTTTTGTTACTACTGCACCCATTGCAACAACGCTATTCTTTCCTACTGTTACACCTGCTTTGATTACTGCGCGTGAGCCAATCACTGCTCCATCCTTGATGGTAACACCGATCATTTTCTGACTTGGTGGGTATGGATCATTAGTTAGCGCAGCGGCAGGACCAATGAAGACATTTTTGCCTATTCTTGATAACGGCGGAATGTAAACTTGGCCTTCAATCATGGTGTTTTCACCAATTTCTACATTGTAGTCTATATGTGTAAGTGAGCCAATCTTGACATTGTCGCCTATTATGGTGTTGTCTCCAACGTAGGAAAAATGCCAAATCCTGACATTTTTGCCCAGTTTTGCCTTTTCAGATATGAAATTGGTTACCAAACTACAGATGCCATGGATTTGCATCTTTAATTATTTTTTGAGGTAAATCCTGCTTGTTTTTTTCCAAAAAATCCACATCTTGCTTTTTGTCTCTAAGTTCGTCTGGAAGCATTATTGGTATTTCTTCTATGATTGGATAAAACCTGCTACACTTTGAGCAAAACAACGCGCCTTCCAATATCACTTCTTGTTTTGATTTTGTCTCGTACAGTTCCAAGGGAAATTGTTTGTCAATTGGGCACACAAGCATGTCCATCATTTTTTTGTTCATTTTAATTCTATATACACAGGTGTTCCTTTTTGACTAGATAATAATGCTGCCTCTGCTATTTTGGTGACATTGACAGCTTCTTCTGCTTTTACTCTTGGCTGCGAGTTTGATTTTACTGCATCCAAAAAGCTCTTTATTTCCAGTGTTAATGGTTCCTGCTTTTCTTTTCTTGGCATTTCAGAGCCATGATCTTTTTCTATTTTTACTTCCTGTGTAATGAAATCACCAGAAATTATTCCATCTGTACATACTGCATTAAAATGTCTGACACGTGATGGTGTGATCCAGTTTGATGATATGATTGCAACTTTGTTATCCTTAAAACCAAGCATAATTGTTGCAAAATCTTCATGATCATGTCGAATTTTGCCTGATCTGGCAAATACTACTTGGGGGGTATCATCAAAAAGCCACATTGCTGTGTCTATGTCATGTACTGATGTATCGTAAATAATTCCGACATCTTTGATGTGCAAAGGCATCCTGTTTTCTCGATGAAACTCTAGCATTATGAGTTCTCCATATTTTTTTGATTTTACAAACTCTTTTACAGATTCTACTGCTGGATTGAATCGTTCAATATACCCACAAGTCAGTATGACTTTGTTTTTTTTGGCAAGCTCTACAAGTTTGAGCCCTTCTTCTGATTTGTAAGTCATTGGTTTTTCTACAAACACTGATTTTTTCTTTTGAATCAGCTTTGAAGCAATATCAAAATGCGTGATGGTAGGTGTGCAGACAAAAACTGCATCAATTTGTTCTGATTCCAACATTGTATCAAGTGATGTATAATAGTTTATTCTGTATTTTTGTCCAGCTTCTTTGACTCTGGATTCATCTGCGTCACAGATTGCAGTCAAAACGCCAAGCTGTGATAGAATACGCACGTGGTTTTTACCCCATCCTCCAACACCTATTTGCGCTACTTTCAAGCTAATACACAGGGCTTAACCAGCTGGAATATTTGTCGTTTTTTGCAGTAACTATATCCAAATACGATGAGGTTATTTCTTTTGTAATACTTCCCGGCTTGCCGGTGCCAACTTTTTTACCATCAATACTTGTGACTGGAGTTATCTCTGCTGCAGTTCCAGTAAGAAATATTTCATCTGCCAAATATGCCTCTCCACGGGTAATTGTTTTTTCTTTTACTACATATCCTAGATCTTTTGCAATTGTCATGACAGAATCGCGAGTAATTCCCTCCAGTGCCGATGATTCCAGCGGTGGCGTTAACAAAATGTTGTTTCTTACAACAAAAATATTTTCGCCTGGGGCCTCACTTAGATTAGAGTGCAAATCAAGCAAGACTGCTTCATCATAGCCGTTTCTTTTGCATTCCTGAGTCGCCAAAATAGAATTCAGATAATTTCCCCCCATCTTTGCTAATGGCGGAGTTGACTGATCGCTGAATTTTCTCCATGATGAAATCCCGACACTGATTCCATTTTTGTTAAACAAATCTCCAAATGGGAACATAAATGCAGCAACATGCGTAGGAGCAGATTCGTTTACGTGCAAGTTAATTCCATACTGGCCAACAAAATAGAATGGTCTAATGTAGCATGATCGTCTCATATTGTTTTTCTTGCACAAGCCGATTATCGCATTCATTATCTGTTCGTTTGTAAATTTCAATGCTATAGAGTAGAATTGTCCGGACTGTCGAAATCTCTTAATATGATCTTCTAGTCTGAAAATGTAAAGATTCTCTGAATTCCAATATGCACGAACTCCCTCAAAGATCGATGTTCCATAATGAATTGCGTGTGTTGTAATTGGAACATTTGCCTTACTGAGTGGGATGAATTTGCCATCAAACCAAACAAATTTGGAAATGTCAAATTTCATAAAATGATTCTTCCTATGGCATTAATCTATCTTGTCTTGAGGCCAGCCTTTGGAAATTTCATTCCAGCTATTCGCGTGGTTAGGTCTTCCGAGTTTGCATAACGTTCCACAACACTCCAGTTCTCTTTTATTATTTTGACAACCTCTTGGGGAACTAATTCTTTCCAGTCAGTCTGTTTTCCATTTGCAGAGTCATACAATTTATCTTTGACAGAGGAAGCAGAGATTGCCTTTCTTGTTCCGATTCTAGGATTTAGTCTGTATGCCTTGAGCATCAAACCTTCTGTCTTGTCTCCAGTGTATGTGTAATAGTCATTGTCCACACCATCCAATATTTGGGCCCGAAGCTTCCATGAATATGGTGAGAGAATTGGCGGAAAATATCTGTAAAATGGGGCATGAAATGTATAGTTTGGAGATACTGCAATGGAATCACCAAACACGGCAGTCAGCATTTTCTTTCGTATTTCATAACTAAAAGGAAAGCTTCTACTGTTTATCTCAGTACCATTATCCAAAAAAACAACCGGCATTACAATGGTCTGGTCTTTTTGTTTTAGGTCATTGATAATTTCCACATGGGCATTTGTTAGTGGATTTAGGTGTGCAAGATAAATTGCAACAGTCAAGCAACTAGACTGTCTTTTGCTCATATTTCAATTAATGTGGGGACGATGGGACTTGAACCCATGATCTCCAGCGCCCGAGGCTGGCAGTATACCAAGCTAACCTACGTCCCCAAAGCTTGGTTCAAATCAAACAATATTACTTTTGAGTTATCCGTAAGATTCGTACTTTACATCAAAGCTTCCATCTGGACGCTTGTTTCTCTCTGTGACAAATCCTTTTGATTCTAAAAAGTCCATACAACCATCTATTGTTCCCTGCCATCCACAAATGTAGAAAATTGTGTTTTGTGGAGTTATCTTGTCGCTAATCATTTGTTCTAGTGGTGATGGCTGGCCTTCTTTCGATCTAAGGAATGTCTCAACTCTTCCTGTCTGTCCGCTCCAAGATCTGTTAAACCATTCTTGTGGTCGGCTAATAGCTGCTCGATATCTAAAATTCCATTTATCGCGTCCCTTGTCAATGCTTTCCATCTCAAGATCTGTAAAGAGTTCTTTGTAACTTAGTTCGTCAATGTAGCTTGCACCATGCAATACAACAATTTCGCGTTTATCACCTACTGCGTGAAGATGTTGTGCAAAACTTACAAACGGAGCAATTCCAGTTCCGCCTCCAAGGCAGACAATTCTCCGTTCATCTTTTTCTCCATTTGGAAGCTTTTCGTTTATCTCTAGCGCCAGGCCAGTTGGTTTGATCCAAGTTATCTCATCGCCTTCTTTGGCATTGAATAATTGAGTTGTCAGTCTTCCTGGTAGTGGTTTTCTGACCCATCGAATTACAAGTTCAAAGTATTTTTTGTTTTCAGGATGTGATGCAATAGAATACGCTCTTCGAATTACTTTACCTTCACTTGGAACATTCATTCCAATTGTAACGAATTGTCCTGCCTTGAAATCCGGTACGACTCCATCATTTGGAACCAGACGAAAAATTGCTAGATCTTCTTTTAGCAACTGAATATAAGTAATAGTTGCCTTATTTTCTACGACCACATCAGAATCTGTTTAATGACGGTTAAATATTTTATGTAAAACACTAATCAAATTTCTTTCTTCCAGCTAAACGTTAATAATCAATCTGAAAACTTGTCAAGTCGACTAGACCAGTTCTAGCTTTGTGGGCCGGTCGTCTAGACTGGTAGGATACGCCCTTGGCATGGGTGAGATCGAGGGTTCAAATCCCTCCCGGTCCACTTACAAATTATTTCTAGCAAGAATTACTAGCTTGTTTATTTCTGGATCATTTTCCTGTGACAGATCATCTATTTTTGATAGCAGTGATCTGTCCTTGATATCTATTGCAGACTTGATTGCGCTCTTTTTTACTTCCATGTTGGTATCATCAAGACATTTTCGTATGGCAGACGTGGCTTCAGATGCTCTCAGAAATCCAAGAGCACCTACTGCACAAGAACGCACCATTGCATTTTCGTCTTCGGTGAGATGAATTATTTTTTGTATTGCCTTTTTCTCGTTTCTGTTTGCCAAAACCAAGGTGCAATATCCACGAATGTTTTTACTTTGATTTCTGAGTCCTTGAAGCAAGATTTCCAAAATATCCCCATCATTTAATAACAAAGCACTAAAGGCTTCACCTCTTAGCTCAATGTCAGAATCGTCAAACTCTGAAATGACAATCTCTAAAATTTTAGGTTCAGTCACATTTGATGCTGATTCCAATGCTTTGATTTTCTCTTCTTTAGTGCCGGACTGTATAATGTTTCTCAGCTGTTCTGCTGTATTCATTTCTGCTATACTTTAGGTATGAGTTAATAAGAAATTTTTGAATAACAAGCAAGAGTTTTGTTTTTAGCTTTAAATTATCGATGTCCAGTATGACTGCATGTCCGAAAACAGAGACGTAATTTTCATTGGCAAGAAGCCATTGATGGCGTATGTGACATCTACGCTTATTCAATTGGCTAATCTTCCATCAGTGCATATCAAGGCAAGAGGACTAAGCATTGGACGCGCAGTAGATGTTGCACAAATCATCTCACGCAAAACAGAAAATGCTGGATACTCTATAGGCCAAATCAAGATAGGCTCTGAACAACTAGAATCCAAAGACGGCAAATCACGAAATGTATCCACAATAGAAATCGAAGTAAAGAGAAACACAACGTAATCGTTTCTTTACTTGGACTTTTTTATTTATCCTCTTTTGTAACGATTTTCCATGTTTCTGAATTTTGTTAATTCAACAATATCGTTGAATTCATCAAAGCTAACAATATTTTTTGCCAGTCTTTTTGTAGTACCTGATTTTTTGAGCTCTTTTAGCAGGGCAAGTGAGGCATAAGTATTTGCGTAAAGAACTGAAAGTGGATACAAAATTATCTTAAAGCCCATTTTGTGTAGTTCTTTTGCGGAAAGTACTGGAGTTGCTCCGCCTTCTATCATGTTTGCAACAAGTGGCGCCTTGATCTCTTTGCCAATCTTTTTCATTTCATCAATTGATCTTGGTGCCTCTACAAAGACTGCATCGGCGCCAATTTTTTTGTAGTATTTTGCCCGCTCTATTGCATCATCTAGTCCACGAGTTGCACGAGCATCAGTTCTTGCAACTATGATAAAGTCCTTATTCCTTTTAGCGTCAACTGCAGCCTGAAGCTTTTCAGCGTATTCTTCTTTTTCAATCACTTCTTTTCCTGCCATATGACCACATCGCTTGGGCCATCTTTGGTCTTCCAAAAATATCCCAGCAGCACCTGCTGACTGTAATTCATTTACTAGCTTCCAAACAGAAAGCGCATTCCCATATCCAGTATCTGAATCAACTATGACTGGCACAGATACTGCTCTACAAATTCTTCTTGCATTTTCAGTTGTTTCCGTGGCACCAATGAATCCATAATCTGGCATTCCAAATAATGTGGCAGATGTTCCGTAACCTGTCTGAAACATTGCTTCAAATCCTACCTTTTGTGCAATTTTTGCACCTATTGCATCATAAACACCAGGAATTACAAGTGGTTTACTTGGATCGTTGATAAGCTGTTTTAGAGTTTTCAACAAAAGAAATGACCAACTTTGTTATTTATGAATAACTAAATGAGATCCGTAGTTTGTTAATCTGTTATGTACCATTACATGTTCTACATAGGATTTAATTGTCACATACTTTACCTGAAACTAATGACAAAACTTGTACTGCTTGGCGTTCTTGCGTTATTGTCAGTTTCTCTTATCTCGATTAGCTATGCGAACACTGGTTGTAGCAGAGATTGTGAACCGCCAACATTGGGAGTTTTGTATACTGGACAAAAAGTAGTTGAACAAGGATTTACAATTAACGACAAATCATTTGATGTTGCAGAAAGATCTCAAATCGTACCGATTACAGTTGTTAGAACAGGACAAACTGTTAACGTCAAACTAATCACATATGAGAATAGTGGCGCTACATATCTTAGAAAGACTTCATTATCCATAGGCAATTTTGAAGATGACAGGCACAAAGACATGCTTGCAACAATATCTTTTGATCAGCCATTTACTGGACTGTTGAGTAGACCATTGACTTCAGGCTCGGATGTATCACAAACATCTAGCGTTGATGATCCGACTGGATTACTCAAAGATGTAACAGTAAAGGCAAGTGAGGTTGATTCGTATAGAACTAGAATTGAAATGTCGTTTAAGATAGTTAGGCCGCTTGATACATCAGATATCATCATCCAAACAATGGATGCGAAAAGGCTTACTAGCTATAATGTCTTGTATGACGCAATAAAGGTAGGTGGCAAGGATATGACTGAAAAACCAGCTCCGCCAACAAAAATGCCGCCTCCACCACTAAAACAAATACAAAACAAAGTGGCTCTGCAGAAAATAGAGTGTAGAGATGGATATGAAAAAGTAACCCGTAATAACGGTGCAATTGCATGTGTTTCTACATACACAGCAGCCATGCTAAGAAACATGGGACACGCTTCCTAATCTATTCTATTTTGATCTCTTTTCCTTGTTTTGATTCTTGAGCATCTAGCTTTTGAAGCTCACCTTGGAGAAATTTTCTGTACTTGGAGGCTTCTTCTTTTGTCATCTTGGAAACATTTGATGATAACAAAGTTCCCATCATGTTAATTCGCTCAATTAGATCCATTGCGACAAATCTGCCCACATTTTTGACTCGCATTAAGACATCAAGCTGATTTTTTATCACCTGGTTTATCTTTTCTAGATCTTCTGATGTTGCCTTTCCTTTCTTTGTGATCTGGTATTTGCCATCCTTTGTTTCTTCAACTAGTCCTTCATCTAGCAATCTGCCTAGGAGTGGATAGATCAAGCCAGGCGATGGTTTCCACATTCCCTCACTTTGACGTTCTGCTGCATCGATGATCTCTTTGCCGGTATGTGGTTTGGTTGATAACAATTCCAAAATATAGTGTCTTGAGAAACCTCGCGGAATGGCGCTTCCTACCCGTTGGAACCATTCTGATACCATCGCTAGCAATATCGCTAGCGATAAATATAAGGATTGTGCGCACAAGTTCTTTTGAAATACATATTTATCCGATTTTCAAAAGTTCAATGTCAATGGTTGATTCTATTGAATATGATCTAATTATTGTTGGATCTGGTCTTGCAGGTCTTCGCGCAGCAATCGAAGCTGCAAAGACAAGTGCGCAGCTAAAAATCGGTGTAATATCTAAGGTCCAAGTTATGCGCTCTCACTCTGTATCTGCAGAGGGTGGAACAGCTGCAGTGTTATTCGAAGAGGAAGGCGACAGTATCGAGTCTCATATTTATGATACAGTAAAAGGAAGTGACTTTTTGGCAGACCAAGACGTTGCGGAGCGACTCTGCAAGGAAATGCCAAAAGAAATCTATCAGCTAGAACACTGGGGAATGCCGTGGTCTAGACGAAAAGATGGACGAATAGGTCAGCGATATTTTGGAGGGTATAGCTTTCCTCGTGCAACCTATGCATCAGATAAGGTTGGATTCTTTGAGATGCAAACTTTGTATGATACCTGTCTGAAATTTGATAATATTTCATTTCTGAATGAATGGTTTGTCACTTCAATAATTCATGATGGCCAACAATTCATGGGCGTTACTGCAATAGAGCTGTCCAGCGGTACGTTTTACACAATTCGTGCAAAGGCTATGATTATTGCCACTGGTGGTGCGGGAAGAATTTACTCTTTTTCCACATATGCACTGTCATCTACTCCTGATGGACTGGATATGGCGTATCGTGCAGGACTCGCACTAAAAGACATGGAGTTTGTCCAATTCCACCCAACTGGAATTTTACCATCTGGCATACTGATTACAGAAGGTGCTCGAGGAGAAGGTGGCTATCTTTTGAACAAAGATGGCGAACGATTCATGAAGGATTATGCCCCATCAAAGATGGAGCTTGCCCCACGAGACATTGTATCAAGAGCAATAATGAGCGAGATTCGGGTAGGACGTGGATTCAAACACGAAACCGGCGTTGACTGTATGAAGCTGGACTTGCGACACGTAGGTGATGCAATCATACGAGAAAAGCTTGGTGCAATCCGTGAAATTTCTATCAAGTTTTCTGGAATTGATCCGTCACAGGAGCCACTGGACATTAGACCAGTATGTCATTACATGATGGGGGGAATTCACACTAACATTGATGGTGCAACCGAGCTCAAAGGAGTATGGGCCGCGGGTGAGGCTGCCTGTAATTCTGTTCATGGAGCAAATCGTCTTGGTGCAAATTCTACGTCCGAGTGTATTGTGTGGGGCAAGATAACAGGAAAAAATGCAGCAGAATATGCACTAAATGCAAAATCTAATTCACAATTTCCACATCAGCTAGTTACGTTGGAAGAAAAAAGGATCTATGACGGAATTTTCCGAGGACAAGGAGAATACAATCCGTATGAAATACGACAAGAACTAACTGATATTATGAATGACAAAGCCTACGTATACAGAACAGAATCTGAGCTAGTTGAAGGACTAAAAAAGCTTCGAGAGATAAGAGCAAGAACATGGAAACACGTGGGCGACAAGGCAAAAGAATACAATACAAATTTTTCAAATGTTATGGAGCTTGATTCTATGTTCAGAGTAGCTGAAGTTGTTCTGATTGGAGCAATTAACAGGCGCGAATCCAGAGGTGCGCACGCAAGACTAGACTATCCAAATAGAGATGATGCAAACTTTTTACACCACACGCTTGCTTACTATGATCCAAAAGAGCCAATAATGAAAAAACATCCAGTAACCGTAACAAGATACCAGCCAGTGGAGCGCAAATACTAATGAAACGAAACGAGAACAAGGAAGGAATCAAAGGCATGGCAAATCCAACCAGATACGGAATAGAGAGATTTGCATATTGGTTGATGAGAATCACCGGACTTGGTTTACTTGCATATTTGATTGGACACGTCTACGAAACAAGCAATATAGTCAATGGCAAAACTGCATGGGAAAACATGCTCAGCATGACACAAACCACAGAAGGCCACATATTTCTGACTTTGGTCATTGGAATGTGTGTATTTCATACAGCAAACGGCATTCGTGTAATGCTTGGCCATGGTGGATACGGAGTAGGCAAGCCGGCAAGACCTGATTATCCATACACTCCAGCATCACAAAACAAAATGCACAAGCTTTGCATTTACGCATCAATTGGTTTGGCGGCACTTGCAATGATGTACGGTGTATCTGTATTATTGGGTGAATAAAATGCGCGAAAGCACAATAATGAAAATCCACTATGGAACAGCCCTTGCAGCAGTGGTGTTGGTAGCAGTCCATGTTTTGTTTAGAATTACCATGATGAATTATGAGGATTCATTGGCATACGAAAGTGTCATTGCAAACTACAAGTATGTTCCATATGCAATAATGCTGGAATTGATTCTTGTGTTATTGTCGGTGCATGGATTCAATGGATTGCGCGTCATACTACTAGAGCTAAAGCAGGGACGATCGTATGAAAAAGCAGTAACATATGGCTGTATTGCAGGAATGGTAGGTCTTGTCGCGTTTGGTTCAAGGACTATATTGATGGCAAGCATGGGGATGACGTAAATGAGCGAAGTAACACTAGCAGAAGAACAATCTTCGACTGAGGTGTCATCTGCTCAGACCATAATATTGCGCATTGCAAAATTCAATCCAGAACATGATTCAGGATCAGAATTTGTTGATTTCAAAGTTCCATATGAAAGATGGACTACTGTACTTGATGCAATACTTGATGTCAAAAAACACTTGGATCATTCTGTCGCAGTTAGGTATTCGTGCAGACAGGCATCATGCGGTTCTTGTGGCATGAAAATTAATGGTAGGCCAAGATTGGCATGCTTTACAAAAATTTCTGAGCTAAACTCTGATGTTGTAACTGTAGAGCCAATGAATAACTATCCAATTGTTAGAGACTTGGTAGTGAATTTTGATAGAATGTTTGCAAACCACAAAAAGATGCAGCCATTCATTATTAGAGAAGATTCTGAAGTTACTACCGCAACCAAAGAATTCAATCAGACTCCAGAACAATTAGAAGAATATATCCAATTTGCAAACTGTATCAAGTGCGGCTTGTGTAATTCTGCATGCCCTACAATGGCAACTGACTCGTCATTTTTGGGACCGCAGGCGTTAGGCCAAGCATATCATTATGTTGCAGACAATAGAGACAAAGGAAAGAACTCTAGACTCAAAATTATAGATGATTCACATGGAATCTGGAGATGTCACTTTGCAGGCTCTTGCAGCCAAGTTTGTCCAAAAGGAGTCGATCCTGCAATGGGAATTCAACTTTTACGTGGATATTTGTTAGGATTTAGAAAATAAGTCTAGGCGGCCTTTTTTGGATTTGGGCTGTTGTTTACCTGGTTGTTTATTGCTTCTGCCATAAAATGATTTGAGACATTAACCTTGACGTCATTTACTCCATCTAGCTTTAGCAGATGATCGTGAATGTCTTGACAAATTTTGAACCCAAAAACTGCCGGACAAAATGGACTGGTAAGATGCAAATCAACTTTGACTGCAGAACCTGTAATGTCTACATTGTCTACTAGCTCTAATTCTGTAATTGATGTATTTATTTCAGGATCAACTATTCCAGATAACTCGTCAAAGATTTTTCTTCTGAGGTCTTGTAGATTTTGCGACATAAACGGCAAATCATCTATGCTATATATAACCATTATAACCTCTAGATGGGAATGTATCGGTCTCGATTAGACAAGAATCTAGACAAACACACATTGGATTATGTTTCATCAATTTCTGATGATTCTGAAATTGCTATCTATGATATTGTTGGAAGCCAAGCTCACTCTATAATGCTGTATGAAAATAAAATTCTAAATAAAAATGAAGTAAAAAAAATTCTCATTGCTCTGGAAAAACTCAAAAAAGAAAATCTATCTGCCAAGTCTTCTGCTGAAGACATTCATGAGCTAATTGAAACCATGGTGATAAAAAAGACCGGCCTTGAGGTTGGTGGAAAAATGCATACAGCTAGGTCTCGAAATGATCAGGTTGCACTAGATTTACGCATGAAAATCCGTGATGACATCAATACAATCTGTAATTGTATTTTGGATATGGTAGGGACATTGGTCTTGCTTGCAGAAAAACACACCACCACTGCAATGCCTCTGTACACCCATTTACAGCAAGCCCAAATCGGCACGTTTTCACACTTTTTGATATCATATGTAGATGCTTTATTGCGTGACTTTGAGCGACTATACAATACATTTGATCGTGTAAACCATTCGCCTTTGGGAGCAGGTCCTGTTGGCGGAACCAGTCTACCAATTAACCGAAATAGCACCGCAATGATGCTTGGCTTTTCTAATGTGGTGGAAAACTCGATAGATGCGACATCAAATAGGGATGTAGTAGCGGAATATGTAGGACATGTTGCCATACTCATGACCAATTTGTCTCGAATCGCAGAAGACTTGGTTATTTGGTCAACGTCTGAATTTTCATTTGTGGAACTATCTGATCAGTTTTCATCGCCATCTAGTGTTATGCCGCAAAAGAAAAACCCAGACATTTTGGAGTTAACTAGGGGTAAAACTGCTCGAGTTATTGGCAATCTAGTTGCAATACTGTCGAATTTGAAAGGACTTGCTTCCGGATATGGACGCGACTTGCAGGAAATAAAACCCTCTGTATTTTTGAGCTCGCGTACCGCAATATCTGCACTAGTTGTTTTGGACTCCATGTTTGCAACACTAAAGGTAAACAAGCAAAAAATGAACCAAATAGCGGACTCGGGATATCTGGCAGCATTAGACATTGCAGAGGCACTAGTCAAGGAAGGTTTGCCATTTAGGACTGCACATAAAATTGTAGGAAAACTAGTTCAAATTGCACACGAATCAAAGATTTCACTATCAGAGCTTACTCTATCTGAAATTACAAGATCTGTATCTGGCAAGGAATTTGATTCCAAAAAACTTGGAAAAATCATATCTTCAATTAATGCACAATCTTCACTGAAAAACCGCTCTTCGCTTGGTTCTGCAGGAATTTCTGAGCAAAAAAGGCTCATTTCAAAAAGAAAATCCAAAATCAAGCAATACCGAAATAATGTGACAAAACGTAGTGGTCAGATTACATCGGCAATTGAAAAATTATCTGCAAAGGTACGGATATTAAGTAAATAGCGGGTTCGCGGGGATTCGGACCCCGGACAGCCGGATTAAAAGTCCGGTACTCTACCTGGCTGAGCTACGAACCCTTCGCAAATTCTCAAAATCGTGTATAATTTAGTCTTTGGATGATGATTTTTGCAAGATGATAACTTTAAAAAAGGAAATTCTTTGATCAAAATTCAAGCCCTTGTAGTATAGCCCGGTCTAGAATTCGGCCCTGTCACGGCTGAGACGCGTGTTCAAATCCCGCCAAGGGCGCTTTTCTTTAATCCTAATATTCAATCAGAAAATTATACTTTCAGTGAAGCTAATCAAAAAAGGCGCAGAAGGAGACATCTATCTCACAAAATTCAATGATAGTCCAGCAATTCTCAAGACACGTAAAGTAAAGCCGTACAGACATCCAGTACTTGATAATCGTATTAGAAAACAACGAACCATTAGAGAAGCATTAATTCTTGTAGAAGCAAAATCATTTGGAGTAAAAACTCCATTGGTCTACCAAGTAAACAAAAACGACTGCACTATACTGATGCAACAAATTAGTGGAGTTGTGGTCAGAAATCTAAAAGGCGCTAAACTAAAATTTGCGTGCGCAGAAATCGGAAAAATCACGGCAACATTGCACAAAAATGGCATAGTTCATGGGGATCTTACCACGTCAAATTTCATATCTAAAAACAACAAAATTTATGCAATAGATTTTGGTCTTGCGCAAAAATCTATCAAAGTCGAGGACCATGCTGTGGATTTGAGACTGTTCAAAGAGATTTTGGGAAGCGCTCATGTTGAGGTAATGGAATCTTTGTGGAAGTCATTTCTTGGAAGCTACAAATCAGTTGTTGGACTAGAAAGATTCAACAAGGTACTAAATCAACTCTCAATAATAGAAGGAAGAGGACGATATGCACGAATGGAGTGATGTGTATTTTGTATCATCAAATAAACACAAGTATCTGGAAGCAAAAGAGATCCTTTCTTCATTTGGAATAAAGCTTGGATTTTTTGAAACCAGTCTAGTAGAGATTCAATCCAATTCCTTATCTGAAATTGCAAGAGCAAAGGCACTAGATGCCTTTGTTAAATGCAAAAAACCAGTTATAATAGAAGACGATGCGCTTGTTATACAATCACTTGGTGGTTTTCCAGGGCCGTACTCATCATATGTATATGACACTATAGGAAACAAAGGAGTAATACAGTTAACAAAAAAGAACCGAGCAGCAAAATTCTATGCTACCATATCATACTGCGACAAAAGAAAAAAACCAGTTCTATTTGAGGGCATAACTTCAGGCAAAATAGCAAAAAAAATTTCTGGAGGGGGATGGGGTTATGATCCAATATTCATTCCGCAGGGAAAGACCAAAACATACGGGCAAATTCTTGACAAAAACACTCTATCTCATAGGTATAGAGCACTAGAAAAATTTGCTAGCTGGTTTGTGCGTACTCGGAGATAAACGGATCAATCAGTCTTTGCTGGTTCTGCAAGAGCACTATTCTTGAGGCAATACTCTCGTTGGCAACTGAATAGATCCGACTCTTCTTTGCAATCTGATCTGCAAAATGACTTACTTCTTCAAATTCCAGCATATCAGAGCGTCCCAACCTGTTAGTGGAGCGACCAATATGCATATAGGATTTTATCTCTATAAAGTGGACATTTGCACGTCTAATCATATCTGCAAATGCAGGAATCATAGACTCTGAATTGTTGTGGTTTCGAATCATTGTCATTCTGAGAACTGTTCTAGTATCCATTTTTGCTAGTAAACCTAATGATTTATTCCATCGCTCCCAAGAATCTGCATACCTGGGCTTGTTTATTCTCATAAAGGAATCATAGTCAGCTGTATTTGTGGAGAGGTAAATCTGAGTTGGCAGTGCATCTTCATCTTGCAGCCTTTGCAACATTTGCGGCTCTTGTCCGTTTGTCACAAGAAATATTGATTTTGTTGCAGGCAAAGTTTTGAGATATTTTATCAGCTCTGGTAGCTTGGGATACATCGTTGGCTCTCCAGATAATGATATGGCATAGTGAGCAGGCAACAATGACTCATCTAGTTTTTTTGTAATTGATTTTGGATCTCCGTAATGGCCCATGATCAGCTTTTCTCGCTCTATCATTAGTTTAGTGACTATGTCTTGTGGTTCTGCAACATTGTCTGGATTCATTTCTAATGAATCGTAAAATTCCATTGGACGCCAGCAATAGACACATCTATTCTCACAATACATTCCTGCAGGTGAAAACTCCATACATTGGTGCGTTGATATGCCATAGAATTTGTGCTTGTAACAGCTTTCTTCTCCTTTGAAGGACTTTTTTGTCCAGTGACATAATTCTACAGTAGAATGATCTGAGACTCCGTACTTGGCTTTTTTCAGCTGCTGCTGTATGGAAGATTTGATTTGTATAATGTCGTCTTGCTCTACAAACTCGCCTGAGCAACTCATAGGTCTGATTTTGTGTGGCTTTACTTAAATTCTCAATATGGTTTACGCATGAAAAATTATTTCATTTTATCTAGATCTTTATTGTAAAAATTCACACAAAATGTTAAATATAAAAAATTCCTATATGAATCGATGCGGAAGGATGTAAAATCCAACAAATAGTCCGCGCGTGGCTCAGTAGAACGAAACATTGAACCATGAACGCCAAGGCGTTATGGAAATGAGAGGTGTTCTCTCCAGTTCTGCGCTTGGGGCCACGCCCGCACAATTATTCTACAAAAATTACGTAGTTTGTTCATAAATTATCTTCAACAAGATAATGAAAATTTTAAATTAAAACCAAGAGTAGCCATAGCTAAATTGAGAAAAGAACTATTCATCTCAAAATTGCCACATCTGCGAAGACATCAGCAGCCAACCGAAGTTATCCAAGCCCATATTGAAACAATACAGGGAAATGGCTTTACTTGGACTGATATCCAAAACCCAGACCGTACTGAAATTGAAAAGCTTGGGCAGATGTATAATTTTAATTCGCTAAATTTGGATGACTCTATTTCAAAAATTCAACTGGTCAAAATCGATAATTATGACGATCATTCCTTTATCATTTTGCATTTCCCACCATCTGCACTAAAACGAGGCATGTCTAGATTCAACCAACTTGCGGTGTTTATTGGAAAAGACTATCTGATTACCATACATTATGGTGAGCTCAAATCACTAGTTGAAATGGTAAATCATTGTAAAGAGAACTCACAATATAGAAATGAACTGCTTGGACAGTCATCTGGATTTTTGCTATACAAAATAATTGATACACTAGTGGATGATTTATTGCATACATTGCGCAGAATTGTGGAAAACTTGGACGAAATAGAAGACGATGTATTTGATGAGAACAAATCCACTCCAAAGAAAATTTCTCTACTGAGACGTGAAATTACAATACTTCGAAGAATAGTTCATCCATTACGTAAAACTGTACTAGATACATCAAAGAACACACAACGATTCTCAAATGGTGAAGAGGATCTGGTTCTACATTTTGATGATGTGATAGATCACATTGACAAAGTAGCAGAAACACTAGATGAGGCAAAAGAAACAATGGAAATCTACAAGGACACTGACTTTATGCTATCTACTGAAAAATCAAACAAGATACTTGCAACTTTGACTATAATATTCACACTTACAATTCCGCCAACTGTAGTTGGCGCGCTATATGGCATGAACATAAATCTACCAGGTGGAATTCAAACTGGAAACTGGACATTTCTTGGTGAATATACAACGCTAATCATAATGCTGATTATATCGATGCTGCCTTCGGCTCTAATGTTTTTACATTTTTACAAGAAAAAATGGCTTGCTGACTAGTGGAACCAAGGAAATAGGTAATTTACGCCCCACCAAACTACTGCTATAGTTATTGCCATTCCAATATACCAGCCCTTATGTTGCATATCCGGTCTTTTTTTATAGTCGATAATAAGTTTGTCCGTGATTTTCGTATGTAGTTAGGTTAATAGTAGATCTAGGAATACCGGTTTTTGCGGCCTTCGTAGTACAGTGGCTAGTATAGGGGACTGTGGATCCCCGGACAGGGGTTCGATTCCCCTCGAGGGCCTAGATTATTTGGAATTGCCAGACAATACTCATCAAGGCCAATATCACTTACTTTTTTGGCTATTTTACCTGATGTTAGTCTGAGTGATTCATGCGTGATTTTATGGCGTGAGCCGAGCCCTGCAATTAAGATTCGATGTGCTGGAATTATACCATGAGTGTGAACAATAGAGATTGCACCAAGTTTTGCCTTAGTTTCTTTAACTGCTTCTTTTATCGAATCAGTCAATTTTTGATTAGATTTTGAAAATCCTAACGGTAGATCTGACTTTTCTGTGACAAAATAGCAAAGTGATTTTGTTTTTTTAGTGAAAGGATCAGAATTTTCTGCTTTTATAAACACAATTCTGCTTCGTCTTTTTTGTCTCTATTAAGATTTGGGCTTATTGATAAATACTGGATATTTTTATTACAAAATATGTCAAGTACAAAATGTATCTCTTGTGGAAAAAGTTTCTTTTCACCTTTAGGCCACAACAAGTGCAATACATGCTCCAAAAAAGACGGAGATTCTGGTATGGGAAACATGGAACATGGTTCATGCGGATGCGGTGGACATCACCACTAACTAATTTTCTTTTAGTTAATTTCTAAAATATTGATTTTGATATTACCTGTATGTCGTTTTTGATATAAAGGACGAATTTTGCGGAAATAAATTGCAGAAATATCTCATCACTTTGTTTTGTCTTCTACAAGCTTGAACTTTGATAGTTGTTTGTATAGTATGAATACTATGACTGCAATTATCAAAAAGTCAATAATGTTTGCGATAAAATCACCGTATTTGAAATCAGATATGGTTCCAGTGAGTTGATTTGTTACGGAGTATTGTAATGTCTTTAGGTCGCCTGAAGGAAGTGCAAGACCAATAATTGGGTTGATTATGTCTGTGACTAGTGCTGTGACTAGTTTTGATGCTGCTGCACCTATGACAAACGCAATTGCAAGACCTATGATTCCAAATGTCTTGAGAAAGTGAGCAAATTCCGCCACAAAACCTTTCTTTTCTTCAGTTGGTTTGTCTGACATGAAAATAGTAGCTTTGATCTACTATATTGGAAACGATGGATAGACGAATTAGATCTTTTGGTAAAACAATATGTCACTCATACGGAACTAATTGTTAGTTTTTTGCTGTGTGTGAGAAGACTGGCAGATCTGACAAACGCTGCTTTTACATTTTTACATTCCGTGCTACACACATCACTGTCTTGATATGTGTCATTTCCTCTGCCTTTGGATTGTATTACTGCAGAGATTAGCGGTACTAGTGCAGCACGTCCACCATACGCCGTATTACCGTCAACAAACCAAAACATCTCTAATGCGCTGGAATCAAGAACCTGTGATCGAATCTCTTCTCCAAGCTTGGTGTAATGACCTACGAGTAGTATCTTGCCTCTTGCCAGAAAATTTAGAATCTTTGCAAATTTGATACAAAGATAACACTGGTTGTCGTAAATAACGAGCGGCGCCATTCTACGAAGATCCATGATACCAGTACATTAGATCGAGATTAAAGCTTTGAGTAGAAAATAGCTTTTTATTGAATTTGGAAGCAGCTTCAAAACATGACTGTGCCATCGCACACTGATTGAAAATGGGCCTCAATTATTATCAAATTAAAAAAAACGTTAGAAAAGCACGTAAACTTGTAATTCGTGCTACGTCAATTGCTGGATCTGGCCATCCTGGAGGCTCTTTTTCGATGGCAGAAATCATGGGATGTATATTTTTCAAATATCTAAAATATGATCCAAAAAATCCAAACTGGCAAGACAGAGACAAGTTGATTCTCTCAAAAGGTCATGCATCACCAGGATTATTCTCAAACATGGCACTTGCTGGATATTTTGATCCGTCTGAACTTGACACATTACGAAAATTTGGAAGTAGACTACAGGGACATCCTGATCTAAAATGCCCAGGAGTAGAGTTTTGTGGTGGTTCACTCGGAATAGGTTTATCATTTTCGATTGGTTCTGCACTTGCTGCTAGAATTGATAACAAATCAACTCGAATCTTTACAGTAATGGGTGATGGTGAAACAGATGAAGGCCAAGTTTGGGAAGCCGCAATGACTGCTGCAAAATACAAAATTGACAATCTTACCGCTATATTGGATAGGAATTTTATTCAACAAGATTCCTATACTGAAAAAATTATGCCTCTTGATGAAGAACTAGCTGGTGATGACTTGTCGGAAATGTGGAAAGATGCAAGCAGATGGAAAACTGGTGACAAATGGCGTTCATTTGGATGGAATGTTTTAGAAATTGATGGCCACAGAATTGAGCAAATAGACTCTGCCATCAAAAAGGCAACACAGATCAAAGGTGCACCGACAATGATCATCGCAAGAACAATCAAAGGTAAAGGAGTTGAACATATGGAGGACAACCCAAAATGGCATGGCCAGGCTCCAAAAAAGGAATTTGTCCCAGTAATTGACATGGAAATTGATTCCCAATCTATGATTGCACCATCTATCATAGCTGGCGATATGACTAATCTTGAAAACGAAGTAAAACGATGCACAGTTGGCAGAGCTGACTATATTCATTTGGATGTGATGGATGGAATGTTTGTTCCAAACAAAACATTTGATCACAACAAAATACGCGAATTGCGACCGTTAACTGTCATACCATTTGACACGCATTTGATGATAAATGAGCCAATAAAATATGTCAAAGATTATGTTGATGCCGGTTCTGATGTCATAACTGTTCATGCAGAAGTATGCGATGCATCAAGCTTTGGCCAAATTCATGATATACTAAAAGCTAATCAGGTGGGAGTAGGACTAGCAATAAATCCAGATACTGAACTTCCAGAATGGGCAATTCCGTTTATTCCAAAATTAGATCAAATTATTGTAATGTCTGTAGTTCCTGGCAAATCCGGCCAAAAATACATCGAGGCAACTCATGAGAAAATGCGTAAACTAAACCAAATTCTGAACCAGCATAATTTTGATGGCTGCATTGAAGCAGATGGTGGAGTAACCCTTGACAATATTGGTGCATGTTTTGCAGATGGAGCGCGTGCATTTGTTGGAGGAAGCGCAATTATTGGTCAACAAGACGTTCGTGGAATAATCCGAGAATTTAGAAACAAAATCGCGTATGCTAGACGTAAAATGCTAATCCAAAAGGCCCACGAGCTTGGTGGAAGTGACTTGGTGGCAAAATGGATCGATTTACACGTAATTGGTGAGAAAAAGAACCGGCTTAACACAATAGCAAGGGAGCTAGGCTACGCATGATTGGAGACATGACTGACATGCGTACTGCATACGGAAAAGCCCTAGTTGAGATTGGCGAGCAAAACTCTGATGTTGTGGTGTTAGGAGCTGACACTACCGACTCGCTAAAAACAGCAGACTTTGGAAAAAAATTCCCAAAACGATTCTTCAATGTAGGAATTGCAGAGGCAAATTTGGTATCCATATCTGCAGGCCTTGCAATATCTGGTAAAATTCCATTTGCAAGCACATATGCAATTTTTCTACCAGGACGATGTGTTGACCAAATCAGAAATGCAATTGCATATCCCTCTCCCGGAGACAAAAAAGGCCTTAATGTAAAATTGGTTGTATCGCATGGTGGAATATCTGTTGGGGCAGACGGGGGATCACACCAGCAAGTAGAAGATTATGCAATAATGCGTTCGATGCCGAACATGACTGTGCTTGTACCTGCTGATACCGTAGCAGTATCAAAACTTACCTGGATAATATCACAAAGATATGGTCCTCACTATATGCGACTAACAAGATCTGCATCACCCATAGTGCACCAAGATTTCCAAGAATTTCAAATAGGAAAAGGAATCGTGATGAAAGAAGGTACTGACTGTACGATAGTTGCATGTGGTTTAACAGTAAAGATGGCACTTGATGCAGCAGATTCTCTCAAACAAGAGGGACTTTCATGCAAAGTAATTGACATGTTTTCAATAAAACCAATCGATTCTGAATTATTGGAAAAATCTGCAAGAGAAACCGGATGTATTGTTACTTGCGAAGAACACAACATAATGGGAGGATTTGGTTCTGCAGTATCAGAAGTTGTATCTGAATTGTATCCAGTTCCAATCAAACGAGTTGGAGTCAATGATAAATTTGGTGAATCTGCGCGTGACTCTGAAATTCCGCTGCTTTTGGAAAAGCACGGTATAACATCAATTAATATAGCAAAAGCAGTCAAAGAGATCATCGGTAAGAAAAAATGAAAATCTTCCTTGATACTGCAAATCTACAATCAATCAAGCAATACAACGACATGGGTTTGCTTGACGGAATAACAACCAATCCATCCTTATTGGCAAAAGAGGGCGGTAACCCACAAAAGGCAATGGAGGAAATTACAAAGATAATCAAAGGCGATGTCAGCCTAGAAGTTGTTGCAACGGATTATGCTGGAATGATAGATGAAGGACACAAGCTCAAAAAATACGGCGCAAATGTTGTAATCAAAGTTCCAATGACTGCAGATGGACTCAAGGCCTGCAAGAGTCTCTCACAAGAAGGCATCTCAGTAAATGTAACGTTAGTATTCTCTCCAAATCAAGCTCTTTTGGCTGCAAAGGCAGGTGCAAAATACGTTAGCCCATTCATTGGACGACTAGATGATGTTGGCCAAGATGGCATGTCACTTATTGCAGAAATAAAACAAATATTTTCAAATTATAATTTTAAGACACAAATCTTGGTTGCAAGTGTAAGACACCCAATGCATGTAGTGGAAGCTGCAAAAATTGGAGCAGATGTAGTAACACTACCACCGGATGTTTTGGGAAAAATGCTCAAACATCCACTAACTGATAATGGATTAAAGGCATTTTTGGCAGATTGGGACAAACTTCAACAAAACCAAAAGTAATTTTGCAACTGCTTAAAAACTAGAGATATTCTATGATATCATGGATGATGATACACGTAATTCTCAGATAATGGATATGGCAGAACTACTAGTTAGCGATAATATTTCGATAAATGAACAGGATCCAAAAAAACTGCAAAAATACTATGATTTTGCACAAAAAAAGTTCAATTTGAGTGGTGATGACTCGATGGATCTAGTAAATGAGACATTTTTGTATCTAACTATAAAAAACGCAAAAGATGTTGATCCACTACAAGATGGCGATAAATTTGGCGCTGGATTTAGCTAATCGTAACTCATTAGCTTTTTTTCTTCTAATAATGCGTGTAGGTTATTAACAGAACGATATACATCTGATTCCTTTTTTGCACCGGTACACACTAGCTTTCCTGACGCAAATAACAAAATGACTGTTTTTGGATCAAGCATTCTATGGATTAGTCCTGGGAATTGTTCTGGTTCATACATACTACGAGGCAAAGTTCTTGCCGCATGTTCTAAGTGAATTTTTCCTCCAAGGTTCACTGCAGCTACAATGTTTTGTACTACAATTTCTGCGTCATTTTTGATTTTGATTCCTCCTTTTCGTAATCTTTCTACTACTGTTTGAACTGCCTTTACTGCCATTTCCTCTGATTTTGCACCAGTGCAAACCATTTTACCAGTTCTGAAAATCAAAGTTGCAGTTCTTGGAGTTTTTAGTCTGAAAACAAGTCCTGGGAATTGATCCGGGTGATATTCGGTATCTGGAAATTTTTTTGTAACCTCATTTAGATCAATTTTCTGATCAACTGATGCAGACGCTACCACATTTTCAACTGATACAATTGGTTTTGTCTGTGGCATTTATCGTTCTTTTATATCTGCTTTATATATAGTGTAACTGACTAGTGGTGATTAATCCACCTAGTACGATATTCCTCATCAAAGATCTCAGTTGTAATATCGCTATCATTTGTTTTTGCACTTTTCAGATCTAACTCGAATAATCCTAATCTGCCTTTTACTGAAATTGGAATTTTGAATTCCTTTGCATTCTTTAGTAAAAAACCAAATGTTTTGTTAGAAAAATAATCATCGTTTGCAAAATGAAATTTCTTGTCTGTGATAAACTCTTTTTTAGTTTGATATCTTTTTGTATCATATATGGTAACCTTTCCTATGATTGCACCAGTAATCAATCCCTGTGGATCTATTTTCAATCTTTTACAATCATCCAGTCTGATTTTAACAGGCGAATGAATCAGAATCTCGCCTCGATATTTGGTGTTCCAGTGTCGAAGCTCGATTATTTTTCTGGCTTTAACGATGAGATCAGCAAATGGCTGAGATACTGAAAGACACTTGAAGGTGCTCAATTACATTCTGATACTACATCTGTTTGGACCCATCTCCAAGTCGGGAATTTGCTCTGGTGCAATTGGGATGACTCCTTTGTTTACTTTGATAATCATTGAATAATTCATTGGTCTTGGAGTTGTAATGCTTACCACTTTGGACGCAAATTCTGTTTGGCTTAGATCTAACAAGGGTAATTTCTTTGCATTCTGTACTGTAGTGTAAAATATTCCATCTTTGATTGGATTTATTCCGTCACCATGATGAGTCGGAAATATCTTGACACCATCTCCAAATTTGAGAATCTTGTTGTGTAAGGTATCGTATAATTCTGCAGCAAATTTCTCTGCTTGGTCTCTAAGATCTGGTCTTCCAATTCCTTCTACGAACAAAATATCGCCTGAAAAGACATACTTGTCATCTAAAACAAATGTCATTCCACCTGGTGTGTGACCTGGAGTATGTATTACTTTGAGCTGTTTTGCACCAAATGGTATTATGCTTCCATCTTCAATTTTTTCGCTATCTATTTTGTATTCTTCTATTTTGCTAAGGTATAGACTTGCACCAGTAATCTGGGCCAAGTCTTTTGCAGCAGAAACATGATCTGCATGTTGATGTGTATCAATTACTTTGGTGATCTTGAGACCTTCTTTTTGTGCAAATTCAACATATTTTTTTGGAGGATAGGTAGGATCGATTACCACTGCCTCACCATTGGAACCTATTATGTGGGACAGACAACCCTTACCAACTTTTTCTACTTGAATTATGGTAGTATCATTTTCTTTTAATGTAGTTGCATTGAGAACCTGGTTCCACAATGACATTCCGCCAACAAGTGATGTTGATTCTAATCCATTTTGTGCTAGTGCAAATGTTGCAACCATGGAACGATTTCCATGAGAACAAATGGTGACAATTTTCTTGTCTTTTGGTAACTGTGATTGTGATCCTGGCGTGAAAAGTTGTGAAAGTGGAATGTTTACTGCACCTGGAATCTTGAACTCTGCAAATTCTTGCGGCTCTCTGACATCAAGCAAAAAAACATTATTGTTATTTTTGATTGAATCCCAAAGGTTGTCACCTGAGATAATTGTGTCCTGTGTACTTTTCACTAGATCACCACTCCAAGACTTGATTCCATCTTTGAGATAATGAGCATCAAATCCAAATCTAGCCATCATTGTGGCATTTTGTTTTGCATCGGTTCCATTATCATCAATTAGAATGACTTTCATGTTTGGTGGAATCTTGGACATTATGATTTGTTTTTGTTGCATTGAGTTACATACTGCATTTGCTGCGCCTGAAATGTGTCCATCCATATAATTTTCTTTAGCACGAATATCCAAAATCAGAGTATTAGATTTAGACTGTAAAAGATGGGCTAATTCTTCTGATGTAATTTCTATATTCATTTAATTGCGTTAATTTTGAGCCAAATTTAGAAGTTTACTAGTATATTTTATAGCTAAAGTCTATCTGCACTTTAAAAATACTAACAAGCTCGAATAATACTGCCATTTTGCATTGTGTGAAGTCATTTATTCTATTTTATCGTCTTAATGCTTGATTTTGGAAATTTCATTCCTGCTACCCTTATAGTCAGATCCTCCGAATTTACGTATTTTTCCACAACATCCCAGTTTTCTTCAATTATTTTGACAACTTGTTCTGGAACAGATTCCTTCCAGTCTGTTTTCTTTCCATTGGCAGAATCGTATAACTTATCTTTTACAGTAGATGCAGAAATTGCTTTTCTAATACCTAGTCGAGGATTCAACCTATATGCTTTGAGCATCAAACCTTCTGTTTTGTCTCCAGTGTATGTGTAATATTCACCATCAATTCCATCTAGAATTTGAGCTCGAAGTTTCCATGAATATGGAGACAACACTGGTGGAAAATATCGATAAAATGGTGCATGAAATGTATAATTTGAGGAAACTTTTATGGAATCACAAAACACAGTAGTGAGCATTTTTTTTCGAATCTCATAACTAAATGGAAAACTTCTACTGTTTATCTCGATTCCGTTATCCAAAAAGACAACTGGCATTACAACAACTTGATCTTCTTTTTTGAGATCATTGATGATCTCTACATGCGCATTTGTTAGCGGATTTAGATGTGCAAGATAAATTGCAACAGTCAAGTATTCTGCAAATCTTTTGGTCCTATTTCAATGCTTAAGGTGACAAATAGGCTATAAGACAATATCATACATTGACTCTAACCAGACCAGTAAGAAGTCTCTGCATCATCCCTTTCTTGATAATCTTGAGTTTAAATCCATATTTCTGATTTTCTAGAATATCTAAATTCGCATTTGTCAAAGTACGAGAAATTTTATGTTGTTCAGTGAGTGGTGGTAATGGTATAACCATATCTAGAACTGGAATCTTGGGTTTGGTGTCTGGAAGGTTTCTTGGGATGCTTAGGGCATACTTTGCAATCATGTCAGTACAGTCCTCAATCGTTTTCTTGTCTTCTTTGAGAGTAGCTAGGAGATATTGCTCGCATTTGAGCGTGAATTGAGCCTCGTTTTGGTTCACATTCGCCTTGAATTTCATAATTGGGGCAATCTCTTTTTTGAGAAATTCTATTGGCTCTCTCCCAAGTGTTTTCCAAAATTTATCTTCTAAAGCAGTATCTATTGCTGTCTTTTTTTCTTTGACTGAAATAGAATCCATTGGAAGTGATTTTATGTCTTGGATGATTTTCTTACGAACTAGTTCTAGGTGTTCTTGATCATTATTTTCTTCAAAGATCTTGTATTGTTCTAGTCTTATCAGAAAGATCTTTGTTGATAATGCAGTTACTGGTCGAACTTCTTTTCCCCTTGGGTGTTCCTTAAAGTAATCAAAGTTTCCCAAGCATCAAATATTACAAATTCTTCTTTTTTCTTGTTAGGCAACCATTCTTTGTGTTTGCAAGCTTGATCGCTTCTTGTTCCACGTCCAATCATTTGCCAGAATCTTACTCTAGAAAAGGTCTGTCTCATAAAGAGAAGATTGCAGATTTCTGGGATGTCTACTCCAGTATCTAGTATGCCTACTGATATTGCAATTCTTGGAAAACTTTCTTTTTTGAATTTTTTAATCAGAGCTTTTGCACGAGAATCATCTGATGAAATTAACTGCACTAGTTCGCCTTTGTACTCTGGATAAAGTTTTTCAAATATTTCTTGTATTCGTCTTCCATGATTGATATTAAATGGAAAGATTATGGTTTTAGCTGGAAGTCCTGCGTCATCGGTAACGCAATTATTCATAAATTCACTAATTATCTCCATGTTTGTGTCTTCTACTATGATACTTCGTTCTAGTGCAGTACCTTCAACATCGATTTCTTCTGGATCTATTCCCTCAGCTAAAAGCCGTTCTTTTTCCTCTTCAGGAATATCTTTCGGAGTAATTCCTTCTAGCTGGAATTTAGTGGATGTATTATGAACCCAATAACCGCACAAATATCCATCAGAAATAGCCTCGTCAATAGAGTAATTGTACGTAGGATTGCCGTCAAAACAATCAAAAAATTGGAATGTGTCACGTTCTATTGCATCTGTAGGAGTTGCTGTAAGACCTACCTGCAACGCATCAAAATAAGTAAACACATCTTTCCATTTATTGTAGATTGATCTATGTGCTTCATCAGAAATTATAAGATCAAAGAAACCAACTGAAAACTTTTGGTAAATATTTTCAAAAGTTTGAATTGTGGAAATATAAATTCTATTATTTGTATCGACAGATTCAGAATAAACTGTAGTTATGGATTCGTGTGGAAGATACACCTTAAAGTTATCGTCCCTTGCTTGATCTCTAAGCTCTTTTCTATCAGCTAAAAATAAAATTCGTTTTATTCTATGTGCTCTAAGTAAAACATCACATAATGCAACAGCCACTCTAGTCTTTCCAGTTCCAGTAGCTTGTACAATTAAGAATTTTCTTCTTCCCTTTTCTATTCCTTCTAGAACTCTTTTTACGGCCTCAAGCTGATAAGGTCTTTCTATAATATCTCGATTTATCTGGACATCTGCAAAAGATTTCTTTGAAATATTATGGTAACGTCTAGTCTCTAGATCTTCACGGGTTGGAAAAGATTTGACTGGTCTTGGACTTTCATATCCTTTATTCCAATACCAGATCTGCTCTCCATTTGTTAATAATATGAAAACATCAGAACCTGTCTGTTCTTTGACGTCTTGTGCATATTCTGACGCCTGCTCTTGTCCGAGTCTTGGATCTCTTGATGTCTTTTTTGCTTCTATTACTGCTAATGGATCTCCTTTACTGTCTAAGAGGAGATAATCTGCATACGCCTTGTCTTGGTTATTGGCAAAGGTTTCTTCAAATGTCTTATAATCACGTTTTTCAAAATCTGACTGTTTTGTATCTATTTCACACAGAACTTTTGTTGGGTTCTTTACATCCCAACCTGATTCAGCTAATCTCGGATCAATAACCTCCTTTCTTGTCTTTGCCTCTGATACTTCCAATCGATCCAGTTGTGAATCCAGCTTTGATAAGCGTTATCTAAAATGACAAAAATACAAAATTAACTAGCTATTGAGATTCCTCTGAGAATCTCATTTAGATGCATGATTGGAGCATAGTCGTACCTATAGTTACTATCAAAGACCATTGGCTTTACTTCATACCATCCACCTGGATCTACAAATCCTTCATAGTATTTTCCTGGCGGAATGACCGGATCAAACACATCTCTGTAAATTTCAACTAATTTGACTCTGCAACAAGGGCAAATATTCAGATCTGGTTCTTTTTCTAATTTTAGTTTGCCATATGATAGAGAGCCTATCCAAGTCATACTGCGATAACCTTTCTTGATTCCAGAATGTGATAACAGATAGCAAAATGTCTTGAATACAGAATCTCTAGTTTTTAGATATTTGACATACCAACCATACTTTTTTCCAATATAGCTAACTCTTCCTGAAATTTCACCAAAGCAGACTAAGTGAAAGTGCGGCGAATAGTAATGCTGTTTCCTATTTGGTCGTCGTAATCGAAAAGGATGAAAGACTACTGCAGAGCCATAGACTCCAAGATCCTTAATAATACAATTCAGTTTTTTCTTCAGCTCGTTATAGGATGAGGAATAATCAGCAAGAGGAACACTCAACATCAAATGGAAGGGTTCTCGTCCAAACATTTTTGCATATTTTTCTATACGTCGTGTTGCTCTGTTTGACTGTCTGATGATCCATTGGTGATAACAGACTTTGCAAGTTGGCCTGTAACAAGAACGCCTATACTGTCTTACAAAAATATTATTTCCAAATCCAAGCTTTCTATGATTTTCAGCGTTAAGACAGCCTCTTCTTTGCCATTCTCCGCACCAATAGTGAGGTTCTGCGGTTGCAGGAAGCTTCCATCCTTCATACTCTACAGAAAACCAGTTGGTGTAAAGTTGCTGTTCCTCTACAAAACTTTGAACGGTTACTCTTGTGTTAGTTTGCTCATAGGCAGGAATAAGGAAATCAGTTAGTTTTTGCTGCACATTACTTATAATTTACAAATAATTGAAAAAGCAACGGTTCCTATGGCGAAATGAATTTTTTTAGCTAGATTTTTTCATTATGTCGTATGAGATCTCTTAACTTTTCTGCAGATATTGGCATCGTATACTTGTAATTATGACAAGTTGATAAAACATGCTGATGGTATTTTACATTGTAACTAATCGCTTGTGAATAAGATTATCTCTTTGACGTTTTTCTTACTACATCTTTCACAGTTCTCAGCAAAAATCATACCTGTAAGTGTTAACAGATCTTTTGCCACCAATCAAGCAGTTCCTGCAATATCAAAATGCGCCCATGGTGTGTTGCCAACTGCATTTGCTAAAAATGCAGCAGCTGTAATTGTTCCTGCGACTCTGCCCGGACCCGTGTTCCTAATGTCTGCATAATCTGATTTTATCATGTCCATGTAATCGTCATTAATTGGCAGCTGCCATACCTGTTCACCGGTGTTTTGTGATGATTTGGAAATCTTTTCCGCAATCTTTTTGTTATTGCTAACTAGGCCTGCAACATTTGCGCCTAATGCCACAATACATGCACCAGTCAATGTTGCAAAATCGATTATCTCTTTTGGCTTGTATGTCTTGATTCCATATGATAATGCATCAAAGAGGATCAGGCGTCCTTCAGCATCGGTATTGAGAATTTCAGCAGTTTTTCCATCGTATAGTTTTATGATGTCTCCAGGCCTGTATGATTCTCCGCTAGGCATGTTCTCAACTGATGGTATAATTCCAATCAAATTGATTGGCAATTTTAGCTCAGATACAGCTTTCATTATTCCAAGAACAGTGCATCCACCACACTTGTCAAATTTCATTTCATCCATTTTGTCTGCTGGTTTGATTGAAATTCCACCAGTGTCAAATGTGACTGCCTTGCCTACAAGTACAGTTGGCCTTGCATCTTTTTTGCCATTGTATTCTAATATGATGAGCTTGGGTTCATTTTTACTTCCCTGACCAACTGCTGTTATTCCACCAAAGCCTTTCCGTTTTAATTCTGACTTTGATAGTATAATACATTTTAGTTTGTTTTTTGATGATAATGATTTTGCAAATCCTGCTAGTTGTGTTGGATTGCATTCGTTAGGAGGAAGGTTTGCAATACTTCGAGTATATACAACTCCTTCAGATATTGAATTTGCTTGCGATATAACTTGTGATGCTTTTCCATCAGACGTTATAATTGTAAGATTTGGCAGCTTTGTCTTTTCTTTTTTGTACTTGTCAAATGAATAAAGGGCAAGTCTTGCACCTTCTACAACAGCACTAATTGTGGTTTTTGCATTAACTGATACACCTTTTAGTTTAATCTATACAATCAACGCACTTAGGAATTAATCAGAGATAATACGCTTTTCACTATTTGATCATGGCCAGTTTTTGGCTCTACACTGACTAGTAGTATGTTCTGATTATCAACAGGAATTGAAATCTGCTTTACTTTTTCAAATTCCACTATTGCAAACTTTTCCTTGCCCACCCTATGAGAAAGATTCTTTCTATTTTCCCAGGCTTTTGAAGCATAGTGAAATGACATTTTGGATTCATCTGACTGTAAATGCGATGCCAGACTGTCCTTATATCCACCAGATACTAGCTCACCATTTTTATCCAAAATTCCAACAAATCTTACATCGTCATCAATTTTCATCACATTACTGCATAGCTCATCAAAATTCATACAAGATGTCAAGTACAATCATATTAAAATCTACAAGTGATTTTATGGTCTGATAATTAAACAATTATGTGTCATAGATCAACAAAACCAATAACATCTAGAGCTAGAATAATCCATACTTGCTTGATTCCATCTCTTCTTTAATGGCAAGCTTTACTCGGAGGCTGGTCTTTTCCATTTTTTGTGTGAGTAAGGAAAGAAATTTCTTCTCATTTCCTTTCCCCTTTAGTCTTGCAAAATCAGAGCCCATTTGCTCTGCAAGCTTTTGCATCAAGCCAGCTTGTATAGATACTATGTAAAAATGCCAGCCAAACGCAAACTCTGAATCGGTAATTACAAAGCTGTCTTTTTCATGAACCATTTCTTCTAGGCCTGACAAGACTTTGGTTAGCTCTTTACTTGATCTGTCGTAATCAGTTGCAGACACATTAATGTTGATCCTACTCATACTCTGATCTGTTCTAAGAAAAATAAAAGGCTCACTATTCTATTAGGTGCTTTACCTCTATGTGGAAAAAATTATCAAGAATCTCAATATAGGCTTGAACAGGAGCAGGAATCTCTTTGGTGCATGACACTCCGGCGTTTTTTGCATTAATCCAGATCATCACTGTTTGTAAAATGGTCAAAAATCTGTCATTTCCAGCATCTGGAGATCCTACGGCCTTGGTGTATCTTTCTGCATACTCCCACGCAGTTGTAAAACCAATGCATTCTGTTTCAAAGACTGCCATTATCTGGTCTTTGAGATTTTTGGCAGGAGAAAATGGTGTTTGGTGCAAAAGATACGGGAAGCTAACCTTGTTTGGTATTGTTTTTGGCAATGGATCAAAAATTGTAATTATTTTGCAACCCGGATTCAGACCAGAGAATCTCTCAAACATTTTTGCAATTATGGTGTCATCTGAGAACCAAAACAAAATTACTGTGGCGTCTGAAAGATCCGAATCTATAATATTCTCACATCTTACAATTACCTTGGAATTTTTTCCTATTTGGTCTATCTTTTCTTGGTCATTATCAATTCCAACTGCTTTGGCGCCAAATTCTTTTGCAGCTATTCTAAGACTGTTTCCAGTCCCACATCCAAGATGGTAAAAGACATCATTTTTTCCAAGATCTACAAATCTGAAAATCTCCCTAATGGAATCATCTAACAACTGGACTTGTTGGCCTGAAATTATCGATGATGGTAGGGACGAAATGTATTCTTCTATCTTCACACTGGAAATAATCCTTGGAGAAATTTAATCCCTAATGCTTTCTAGTGTAGAAACTGCTTGCCATAGAGTAACTCGCACATACGATGGCAGATTTGGGTCTTGGGTGACATCATCAATCTGTGAAATTGCGTTTGCGGCCCTGATTGTAACTGGGTCTTGGCCTGACTTTAGGCTGGTAATCAAATCTGTTAGGTTTTTCTTGATATTTTTTGGTGTGGTAGGACTTGCTGCAACCTGAGTTAATGTCTGTACTGCCATTTCAAGTGATTTTTGATTTTGTACTTTTTTGTCTGCCATGTCTAATTCATTTTTGTATATTGATACTAGCTTTAAAATCTACACCTAAAACTCCACAAAAACATTGTCTGATTCTATTACTATTCGATATGATTTGAGATCCTTGATTTTTGCTGGAAACTTTTCTAGCTTGCCATTCATGCAGCTGAATTTGGCCCCATGCCACCCACACGTAATAATTCCACCTTCCAGTGTGCCTTCTGCAAGACTTGCTCCTGCATGTGTGCAAGTGTCATCACACGCAAAATAATTTCCATCAATGTTTGCAACTAGGATTTCTCTTCCATCAGCTGCAATCTTGGTCATTTTTCCTGGAGAAATTTCTGATGCTTTACCTACGATAATTTTACCCATGTTTGTTGAGGTTTTAGTATTTCTTAAAAATCTACTGTACGAATCTAACTGTGTTTTCGAGTTTTCCTATCTTTTCTATCTCCATTTCTATTTTGTCGCCATTTTTTAGAAAAATTGCATCTGGCTTGTTCAACATAACCCCAGCCGGAGTACCAGTTGAGATGATGTCTCCACACTCTAATGTCATTACCTTGCTAAGTTTTGATATGATCGATGGAATTTTTATGAACATGTTACCGGTGTGTGAATCTTGGCGCATTATGCCGTTTACTTTGGTAGTCATTTTCAGATTTTGTGGATCGGATATCTCATCAGCAGTTGTTATCCATGGTCCACACGGGGCAAATGTGTCAAAGCCCTTTGCACGTCCAAACTGCTTGTCTTGAGCCTGAATATCCCTTGCTGAGACGTCATTGAAGACCATATACCCAAAGACATAGTTCATTGCATCCTCTTCTTTAACATTTTTGCAGTCTTTGGCAATTATGATGGCTAGCTCCACTTCATAGTCAAGCTGTTTTACAAAATTAGGACAAATGATTTCCGAGTTAGTTCCATTCAACGTAGTTCTTGGGATTAGCACTATTGCAGGATCTATTGGAGGTGTTAGGTTTTGCTCTTCTGCATGATCCACATAATTGAATGCAAGGCAAATTATTTTGGGCGGATTTGGAATTGGTGCAAGAATTTTTGCATCTGATAGTTTTACTGTATAATCTAATTTGGGGTTTTGTGATATGACCTCTTGATACCATCCATCAAAAAGAAATTCCTTAATTGATAAGGGAATTGGAATTCCAGTTTTTGTTGTGATCTCTTCTTTTGTTGCAATTTGCCCATTCTTGACAAATCCATAAGTTTCCTTACCATCAATCAAAAATCTACCAATCTTCATTATTTTCTCACTTGTGTGTATAAATTGCCTGTAACATAGAATCCTTTCTACAGTATCCAAATCTTACGAATTGTATTTCCTTTCCCTCTTTTAGCTCGTTATAGTGCGGTTCTGTAAAAACGTTGATCTCTTCTAGGCTTGCTACGTTGAATTCTTCTCCAAAGAAGAGCTGACTTGGAATCAAAATCTTAATCTTCTGCGCATTCTTTTGTGTTACCCAGTGTATCTTTGGGATGTCAGTTCCTAACTCATCGCCTACGTATTGGCCTTCTAGTGGTAATTGATTTGTAATCTTGACATTGCCCAAACCCATAAAGCGAATCGCATCACCAGACTTTAGCTTTTCAGCATCTTCTAATTCTAGGTAAAAATCATCTCCAAGCTCTATTGTACGCCTTCCCATGTCCTTTGTTGGGTGGTTAGGCATGGTAATTGTTCCTGATGGCAGATTTCTAACCTTGATTGAGGCTGGATTCTTTATCATGTGCAGTCGAATGCTTTCAGGATCTACTGCTTTTCGGTTAAATGATTCTAGTGTTTCAAATGGCGCCAGTGTGTCTGCTTTTGTAAATCCCAATGATAACACAAATTTTCTAATTGCGTCTTGTCTTATGCCTCTTCTTTTTAGCGCTTCAAGTGTTGGTAATCTCGGATCATCATATCCGGAGACTTTGCCTTCCTCAATTAGTGGACGCAAAATTCTTTTTGATACTGGCATCCCTTCAAAACCTAGTCTTGAGAATTCCATCACCTTCGGTTTTCTCATTTTTAGCAGATCTAAAATGGTATAGTATAACTCATTTCTCAGCTCGTATTCTTTGGTTCTAAATGCATGAGTCACTCCATCTATGCTGTCTTCTATTGCAACTGCAAAGTCATAGCTTGGCCAGACTCTGTACTTGTCGCCAAGCAATGGATGTTTTGTTTCTATAATTCTAAACAATACTGGATCTCGCATTACAGTATTTTCTGAGCTCATATTTCCGCGGAATCGAACGATTGCTTCTCCCTGTTTGAACTTTGAGAACATTTTATCCCATCTGTCTTTGTTTTGATCCATTTTTCCCACACTGCATTTACATGGTTTCATCTCGCGTCTGTTTGCAGAAATTGTCTCTTGTTTGCAAGTGCATACATATGCAAAATTACCATCAAGCATTTCTTGGCATTTTTTGTAGAGTAACTCGATATCGTCTGATGTGTTTTTTACTCTATCATATTTTACCTCAAGCCAGTCAAGACCTACCTTGATTGCTGCATAATATTCCAGGCGTTCTGCCTCTGGATTTGTATCATCAAATCTCAAAATGAGCTTGCCGCCATACATTTTTGCATATTCTTCGTCAATTATGGCAGCCTTTGCGTGCCCAATGTGAGGATAACCGTTTGGTTCTGGTGGAAATCTGGTTACTACTTTGCCTTGTTCTGCCCCTTCAAGTGGAGGAAGTCCTTCTCGCTCTTCTTGTTTTTTTGGCTTTTCTACAAGTAAATCAGGGAATTTATCTTGGATTTGTTTTTTGATCTGATCCTGTGACATTTGATTTACAGAATTTACTATCTCAATTATGATCGGCATGATCTCCTTTACTCGGGTTCTAAGTGATGGCTCTGTTCCAAGAATTTTGCCTAATACTATCTTGTCTTGAGTTTTACCGTGGTCTAGTGTGTTTTGCAGAGCTAGTCTTAGTATCTTATCTCTAATTTCTTCGCTCAACCTACAAGCTCCTTGTCACAACAAAATCCAAAAGAGCAATCATTTCTGCTTTAGCAGGGCCAGAATATTTTGCTAAGGCACGTTTTGCTTTCTCTGCATAATCCAGTGCTGCTTTTCTTACTTCTTGTTCTATTTGCAAATTACGCATTACATCAATTGCTCTTGTAATGTCTGATTTTGTAGCCCTTGGATTACCAAACACTTTGAGAATTATTTTTTTGGATTTAGGATCTGCTTTTTGTATTGCAAGCAAAATTGGCAGTGATTTCTTTCCTTCACGTAAGTCATTGCCAACTGGTTTTTTTGTAACCTTTGGATCGCCCAAAACTCCAATGTAATCGTCAGTTATCTGAAATGAAACCCCCAGATTTTTTCCAAATGAGGCCAAATTCGCAACATCTCGAGGTTTTTTAGCACATATTGCACCCATTGCACAAGAAACCTCAAAGAGAGCAGACGTCTTTTTTTCTATCATGTTGATGTATTCTGATTTTGTTGGAATTTTTTTGCCTTCGGCCATTTTGATGTCTAGAACCTGACCTTCACAAACGTCTACGCAGGCTCTGGCTAGCCTCGAAACCAATCTTGATGATACTTGTGAATTTTTGACCTTGTCTAGTGAGACCATCTCAAATGCTTTCGAAAACAAGACATCTCCTGCAAGTATTGCAAGTGGCATACCAAATCTTGTATGTACAGTTGGAACACCATGTCTCATCTCATCATTATCCATGATATCGTCGTGAACCAAAGTAAAGTTGTGAACCATCTCTATTGCAGCTGCTGCAGGCATTGCATCTGCGACAGTGCCGCCAAGCATTTGACAGCTCTTCATTACCAAGTATGGCCGTAATCGCTTACCGCCATTAACAATTAGATGTGCTCCAGCCTTGTACAAAATATCTGGCCTTCCATTCAGATTTGATTTTAGATAGGAATTGACTTTTTTTGCAGTACTTGGAAGTGTTTTTACCATTTAGTTTAGCAGCCTCCAATTATTTGTTGGAAAGTGGTATTTGAGTGATTTTTCAAGCTCTGGTTTGTGTTTCATCCATTTATCAAAAATTACCTTGTGTTTTTGAATCATTTCCTTATCAGATTCTGCAAGAAAATACAGCGCAAGTAGCATCCACGGACAGTAGATCTGCGGATTCTTTTCAATGTCAGAGAATAATTCCTTTTCAGATACCCATTTAGTTTCACTGATCTCATCTTTTACTAGCTTCATCTGGAAATCCTCCGAGACTCGTCCAATCAGTGTTCCACAGATCTCATTTTCCGACCCAATGTCTTTGTATGGGACATGATACTCAAATTTGAAGAGATAATCTAGTTTACATTCTGCACCAATTTCTTCTGGTAGTCTTCGTTCAGCGGATGAAACATACGTCTCTGTCTTTCTTGGATGACTTGCTACTGTGCCGTCCCAGTCTCCAGGCCAAAGCATTTTGCTCTTGCTTCTTCTTGTAAGGAGGAGCCTGTGGTCTTTGTCAAACAACAATACCGTAAACGCCCTGTGCATCTTGCCATTTGGAAGATGACACTTTACCTTTTCTTCTGTACCAATCGGGTTATCATTGCTATCAACTAGGATTAGAAATTCTTCTGTCATGTTACCCTCGAAATATTGTTCCCATGAACTTGTTTTTTTGTACTGCATCAACAATTCTTTGCGGTTTGTTTCCATTTACAAAAAAGACCTTTAGGCCCATCTTGGAAATTCTGGTTGCTTCCTCCACTTTGCGTTTCATTCCACCTGTGACATCCATTGTTATGTCTTGAATTGATGCTTGTTGGTCTTTCATATCGTAAATGAGATGTCTTGTTTTAAAATCAGAATACAGACCATCAACGTTTAGGACAAATATTGATAGTCTTGGGCGTAGGGTTTTTGCTAGAATGCTCATTATTTTGTCTCCTGATAGAATGTAAGATTTTTTCTGACCATACCATAACGCATCGCCAAATGTAACTGGTATTAGATTAGATTCAGATATTTTTTTGATTTCTCTGATTTTTGATGTGATGGAATTGTTTCCTGACATAAAGTCTGTTGGAGGAAGACAATATGGGTTTAGTTTGTTCTTTGCAAAAGAATCCAGAATTATTTTGTTTAGCTCAATCATAGAATTTTTGACTATTGCTACTCCATGATAGTCGTATTTTGATGGCTTTGTATGCATATCATATTTGACAGACCAATAATGGCCAAATGACCCGCCACCATGCACTATGATCATTGGCTCTGAGATTTTTTTGAGCTGTTTTGCAATATTGTCTATTGTTTTTTTTCTTGGAGAGAGAGGTTTTTCCTTGTTTGTTATAATCGAGCCTCCAAGCTTGATCAGAATCATATTTGATTTCAGAAATAGGCTCAGTTAAAAAGTATCGAGTGGCCTTACGCTTCTCAATTTACTATTTTTTGTTCAACGCCAATAATGTCAATTTTTGTTGTAAAACATTCGTAGTTTGACAATGCATCTAGTGTTCTTTTCAGATTGGATTCATCAACTAGTACAATAATGCATCCACCATCTCCAGCACCAGTCAGCTTTGCGCCATACGATATATCTTTGATTGATTGTATCATTGAATCCAAAATCTGATTTGATACACCAATTTTTTGCAAATGTGATTGGTTGACAAGCATTTTTTCTCCGATCACTTTGATATTGTTTCTTTTTAGCGCATCCAAGACATCTTCAATCAGTGATAATTCATTTTGGCAAAGCACAGTAAATTCATCTGATTTGTTCTCTTTGAACTGTTTTACACGTGCTACTACCTTACTTGTAGAATGGATAATTTTGGAATTTGCAATGACTAGCTGGAATTTGGGATCAATATTCAGATTTTTTGTTCCTTGTTTTGTGTATTCCATTATTCCGCCAAACGTACAGCATGCAGTATCTGCACCGGAGGCTCTCTCAAAAACAGTTTTTTCTCCTTCCAATGCTAGATTCAAAATATCTTCCTTGGAGTAATTCATAAAAAGACCTGAAATTGAACTTGTTACAGCAACACAGCATGCCGAAGATGAGCCAAGTCCTACTCCTGCAGGAATCTCTGATTTAATGGAAATTTTTAGTCCAGATTTGGAATTGAATTGCTTTAGAATTTTTTGAGCAATAAAGACTACTGATCTGAATTTCAAGTCTACATTGTTGGTTGGTTCGTCTTTTGGTATTGTGATAGAGCCAAGATCTGAGCTAATCTGTATTGTATTAGAATCAACAAGCTCAGATTCAGCAGTGATTCTCTTATCGATGGCACAAAGAATTGCCTTTCCACCGTATACAATAAAGTGCTCTCCAAACAAAATCACCTTTGCTGGAGCAGACGCTATTGATTTCAATTAAACACAATAGATGCGTATCCTACAACGGAACTCTTGTCTCCAGCAATGTCACCACTTGTTGCATACTTGAGTAGTCTACCTTGTGTAGCTCCTAATTCTTTGCATGCAATCATGGTAGAAGCAATTGCTCCATATCCACACGCATTTATCCTCCTCTCGTTTAGCACTTTGTAGAATTTCTCTACATCTAATTTCAATATTGGTTCAATGAGTGCCTTGTCTTGTTTGTGAGCAAACCCATTTTCCTCATAATGAGTAAAATCTGATGAGCCAATAACGATAGTTTTTTTGGCTTTTGCAATCTTGGCAATCGCAGAACCGATTTCTTGTGCAAACTCATAGTCTTGGTCGTTTAGAATTATAGGCAAAATCTTGAATGGTTTTTTGTAAAACTGTATTAGCATTGGAACCTGAACCTCAATACTGTGATCACGCGTATGAGAAAAATAATCGATTTCTATTATTTTTGATATTTCATTGATCTGGTTTGCAGCATCCGAATCAACTTGTACTGGTCCAAGTGGAGTATCCCATACACAATCCTTCATAGTTGCAATGTTGCATCCGATTCCCCAGTGATTTGGACCCAAAATCACTGCGAGCTCAAAGTCTTGATTTGCAATTCTATCAAAAGAATGAGTAGCCACCGGGCCAGAATACATGTATCCTGCATGAGGACAAATTACTCCGTAGATCTTTTCTTTGCTTTGGTCTAGCTTGCCTACCCCAAACTCATTTGATATGGAATCATGAATTGATTGTTCGAGTTTTGATTTTTCTTTTGGGTAGAACATGCCAGCAACTGCCGGTGTTCTAACACGCATCTATTCTAGTTCCTCTTCAGAAATCTTTGTTTCGAAATCGTCGATTTCGTATTTCATTGGGTCATTTTCGCCAAGCTTTCCTTTCTGGATTAGGATCTCTCTTGCCAATAGCCAAAAGACTGTGGCAAGTGATTTTCTTCCTCTGTTGTTTGCTGGAATCACTACATCAATTTTTGATGTAACGTTATCTGTGTTTGATACACCAATGACTGGAATTCCGGCATTTGTTGCCTCTGTAATTGCTTGAGAGTCAACTTGAGGATCAGATATGATCACTAGTTTTGGTTCAGTGTAATATGGTAATGATGGGTTTGTGAGTGTTCCTGGCATGAATCTGCTTAACATTTTACGAGTTCCGGTGATTTCACAGAATTTCTCAATTGGAGTGCTTGCATATTCTCGTCCAGAGCAGACAAGAATTTTTTCGGGCTCAATTCTGTTGATGAATTTTGCAGCAGTCTTGATTCTTGTCAATGTTTTATCCAAATCAATCATGTAAAGTCCTTCAGGGCTTGCCTTTGTGATAAATGGCTGCATGAAGGTTGTCTTGACAGTAGTACCTACTCTTATTCCTGTGGAGAGGATCTTTTTCTTGATGTCTTGTGGTTCTGTCTGTTGACTCATTTTACGATTTTAAACCTCAGCCATACCCGATATTAAACCATACTCTGAGAGACGAACCAATTCGTTGAGCTTTGCTACTCTCTCACCACCAACTACACCAACTTTTAGCATCTTAGAACCAGTTGCAATTCCAATGTGAGAAATCTGATGGTCAGTTGATTCACCTGATCTGTGTGATGTGATTATTCCTATTTTGTTCTTGGTTGCAATTTGTGCAAATTCGAGTGCATCGTATAGGCTTCCTGCCTGATTTACTTTGAGAATCACCCCAGTACATGATTTCTTTTTTACTGCTTTTTGCAAAATCTTTGGATTTGTTACTGTAAGATCATCTGCTGTGACAAGTGTTTTTGGGAATTTTTTTGCCAAAACTGCCATATCTCCAAACGCTTCCTCATGAACTGCATCTTCAGCATAGATGAGCTTGTATTTTTTGATTATTTCTGAGGCAAAATCAATTTGTTCTTCTGGAGTATTTTCAAAGCCGGCTCGTTCGTAGACATATTTTTTCTTTTTTGCATCCCATTGTGTAGATGATGCAAAGTCAACTCCTAGCGTTACTTCTTTTCCCAAAGTATATCCAAGGTTTTCAATTGCTTGGGTAGATATCTCTAAGGCTCTATCATTGTCCATTTCTGGTGCCCATCCGCCCTCATCTCCACGTCCGTTGGTAAATCGTGGATTATCTTTTTGTAGAGTTTTACCAAGTTCCTTATGCACAGCCAAATTCATCTCTATTGATTCTCTAGGTGTTTTTGCACCAATTGAGCAGATCAAAATCTCCTGAATGTCTGGAGTTCCAGGGCCTGCATGGGCACCGCCCCCCAAAATATTTCCTAGTGGAAATGGGAATCTCCATTTTTTGGTCTGAGAGATTACTTTGAAAAATGGCTCGTTCCATGCCTTTGCTGCTGAGTCTATAGAAGCTATGGTTAATGCATATGCAACTGCGCCACCTATCTTGGAATAATTATTGGTATTGTCGATTTTTCTGATTTCCATTTGAATAGACTTGAGATCATTTGAATCAAGGCCGACAAACTTTCTGAGGTTCTTGTTTAAAATTTGGAGACTTTTTTCTGGCTTGTTGTCTGCAAAGCTTTGCGCCTCGTATTTTCCAACGCTTGTTCCAGATGGTGCACAGGCTCGACCAAGGTGTTTTTTATCTGATATAACATCAACTTCGATTGTTTTGCTACCGCGGCTGTTGTAAATTAGCCTGCCTCTTACCGATGTAATCTTTGGCAAGCTATTCTAACTCAGATTGAACTTCCAAGTAACGCCTTTGGATTGCTTCATAGAATGGAATGACTTGTTGCATTGTTTCAACTGTTGTCAACATCATTCTTCTGCAGCAATATCTTTTCAAACCAAGTGAATCTAAAACTTTGACTGGCTCTTCTCCAGCTTTGATTCTATTTTGATAATCGTCGTATTTATCAGCAATTAGATTTCCACAAGTGAAACATCTGACTGGGATTAACACAACGTCAAAAATCAAGTAAGGTTATAAAAACCATCCATGAAATTTTGCTGCGGGAGTCGCCAAGCCTGGCCAACGGCGCTAGCTTGAGGGGCTAGTATCTTAGGATTTCGTGGGTTCAAATCCCACTTCCCGCATTCTTACTTTTTCATTGATTTGATTAGCTCTGCTCGTCTGATTTCCTCAGTTATGGCAATTCGTGTTTCTTCAACTAGAATTCTATTGACGTCCAACTTTCTTCTTGCCTCTTTGATTACCTTGTCAAAATATGCAAATGGATACAGCTGCAAATACAGATCATCCATTTTCTCAAACATTTTTCTCGCATCCTCTGATTTACCAATTCGAATTTTATCGTAAACGTTTCTTCGCATTTCACCAATACAGTCTAGCAGACCCAAAATGTAAGACTCTTCTTTAACTTGGAGCGATTCTGGGCTTGGAATGTCTTTTCCTTGAACCAGAGCCAAAAACGAGGACGCTTCAACAAACTCTTGCTCTGATGGGATCAAATACTTGTACAAGGACTTGTCAATGTTTTTTCTATATTGTGCAAGAAGCCTTTTTGCCTCTACAATTTTTTTTGCAGATGATTTCGTGTCGTTTTTGTGACAGTCTATTATGGATTCACTGCACAAGGTAATGATCTGGCGCGTATTTTTGATTAAATTCTCTCTTTCATTGAGGCTTTTTTCTAATATCTTTGAAATCCTTTCAAGAGATTTCTTTGTTGAGTCCATTGGTTCAGTTCTGCAAAGCTAGGATAAAGTCGTTTTCAAATAACTTATTTTATGTCAATAATTTGGTTTTATCATGGAAATAACAGTCAAGCAAATGTATCAAATTGAAGAAAATGGCCATCAAATGGGTTTTCCAAGGCAGCTGATGATGGAAAATGCCGGCGCATCAATGGTAAAAAGAATCATAGAAAAATTTCCAGACATCTCATCAAAAAAAATCCTAGTATTTGCAGGTCTTGGAAATAATGGCGGAGATGCACTGGTTGTGGCAAGGCATCTGGCAGGCCATGGAGCCAAAGTAACTGTAATTCTTTTAGGAAATCCGTCAGATATCAAAACTATAGAGTGCAGAACTAACTGGCAAGTTCTAGAAAAAATGAATTCAATTCAGCTTGGCTTTGGTCCAAACGATGCTGCAAATTTTGATGTGGATATCATAATTGATGGAGTTTTGGGTACTGGTATTTCTGGTGATATACGTGAACCACATGCATCAGCGATTGATCTTATCAACAAAACAAAGGCATTCAAAGTAGCAGTCGACGTTCCGTCTGGTGTTGATCCAGATACAGGAAACACCGCAAACAAGTGTGTTACAGCGGACATGACTGTAACATTTCATAAAATGAAACGAGGAATGTCAAAGAAAAAAGAATGTGGAGTAATTTTTGTTGAAAAAATTGGCATTCCACCAGAAGCCGAAATAGGTGTTCTATGATAGTACATCAAGTACCTGTTGGTAACATGCAGAACTTTACTTACATTTTAGAAGATGAAAATACAAGTGAGGGAATCATAATTGATCCATCATGGGAGCTTGATGAAATAATGCGAGTCGTACAAAAAAACAAACTTGACATAAAATACATTGTAAACACACATCATCATTTTGATCATACAATAGGAAATGACACCATCAAAAAAGAAACTGGCGCATCTATACTACAATACAAAACCTCAACAATAAAGCATGACCTAGAAGTATCTGATGGTGACAAGATAAAGTTTGGAAACTCTGAACTAACTGTAATTCACACGCCGGGGCACTCCAAAGACAGTATGTGTCTTGTAGGCGATGGCAAGATCTTTTCTGGGGACACTTTGTTTGTTGGAACCTGTGGCAGAGTAGATTTGCCTGGAGGAGATGCACGTGAGCTGTATCATAGCTTGGTTAACATTTTGCATAAGATGGACGATAATTTAGTAATATATCCAGGACACGATTATGGCTCTACTCCAACTTCTACGCTGGGAACACAAAAGAAAATGAATTTTGTAATGCAGCCAAGAACCGAAGCAGAATTTTTGGAGATAATGGGTATTAGTTAATTGCACAAAGACGTGGATATTCTTGCACAAAAGCAGAAAGGCCAAGTATTTTTAGAACAATTAGAAAAAAAACAATTTCTTTTTTCCCTTGTAATATCGTATACAGAGACCTGTACTATACCGGGTATAACAGTAGCAGGAAAAACCCCCGAGGTCCTACCGTATACATCACCTGCAGATGCAGAATTTCTAAACTTTGGATACTGCAAATGCATTGACGCAATACCAATGACACCTGATGGCAAACCAACTCCAGCATTGCTAACAAAAACTGCACTAGAAGCGGCAAGTATTCCAAACATTGTGATCAATGCAGGAAGCAAAATCCCACCACAACTACCTTGTTTTGAAATTGGTTTACCGTATGGAAAAAACATTACACAAGAACCCGCCATGTCTATAGATGATGTTATCCGTGCAGTGGAATATGGGAGGCTGATAGGCAGAAGTCTTGGCTCCACCACAGACTGTCTTGTGATCGGTGAGAGCATTCCTGGTGGCACTACAACTGCACAAACTGTTCTAACGTCATTTGGAATAAACGGCATGGTGAGTAGCAGCATGCAAGAAAATCCTATATCGATTAAACAAAAAATAGCAAACGAAGTAGCACAAAGAACTGATTCAAAAAACCAATTTGATGTTGTGGCAAATGGAGGAGATCCAATGATTCCTACGGTTGCAGGAATTCTAAGTACTGCATCCACTCAAACCAAAGTTATACTTGCAGGTGGTACACAGATGGCCGCTGTTCTGGCATTTAGCAGAATTACTGGATACAACAAAGACAATGTTGCACTAGCTACTACATCATACATAACAAATGATCAGACATCAAATCTAGTAGAAATGGTATCGCAAATAGATGACATTCCAGTATTTTCAGTCAGATTGGCATTAGGCAAATCCAAAATTGATGGTCTCAAGGCATACGCCAATGGATTTGTAAAGGAAGGTGTAGGTGCAGGTGGCGCCTCACTAGCAGCAATACTAAAGATTGGAATCGATTCTGATCAATTACTACAACTAACAGAAAAACAATACAGAGAAACTATTTCACAGTAACTGATTTTGCCAGATTTCTTGGATAATCAGGATCCGTATTCTTTTCAATGGCGCTATAATACGACAGCAGCTGGATTGGAATTATCTCAATTAGTGGATACAGAGGATCATCTATTGTTGGAATTTGTATCCAATGATCATAAACATCGCTTGGCTTGTCAGATATTCCAATGATTTTTGCTCCACGTGCTTTGATCTCACGCGCACTGGTGAGAGTATCATTGTAAGTAAAGTCATTTGGATTTATGATGATCACGTAAACGCTGGAATCCATTAATGCAAGTGGTCCATGTTTTAGCTCACCACCTGGGATTCCTTCCGCATGAATGTATGATAATTCCTTTAGCTTTAGCGCCGACTCTGTCGCTATTGGATAGTGAACCGCTCTGCCCAAAATGTAAATGTCCTGTACATCTTTGATTTCTTTTGCAATTTCCTTTATCTTTGTGTGGTCTGCTAATACTTTGGCAACTGATGCTGAAATTTTTGCCCCATCCATATTGATACATCCATCACAAAGATTTCTTGCAATTTTGTAAATTATACTAAGCTGTGCAGTAAAGCTCTTTGTTGCAGCAACTCCAATTTCTGGACCACAACCCATCCCGATTACAACTGCAGATTCTTGTGCCAGCGATGAAGTCAAAATGTTTACTATTGACAAAATTTTGGCATTTGCCTTTTTTGCAATCTTGACTGCTTCTAAAACATCTGCACTCTCACCGCTTTGCGATATTGCAATTAGAATAGAGTTTGACTCTATTGTTTCTGGAGTAAATGACAGCTCACTAGATATGATTGGTTCTACTTTTATTTTGGCATATTTTTGCCAGAGGTATTTTGCAACCAGTGCTGCATTATAGCTAGTACCACTTCCAGTAATGTAGACGCTGCGTGCGTGCCTAATGAATTCTGTTGCCGTATTGATAGTATCTAATGATTTTTCACCTGCTTGGATTATGGTTTCTGGTTGCTCTGAAATCTCTTTTATTGTAAAATGCGCATAATCACCTTTGTATGCATCTGCAAATTCCTTTGAAACTTTGGTTACTTGGTGTTTTACTGCATTTCCATCAAAATCGTAAATCTGAACTCCTATTCTGTCCAATATGACGATCTCACCATTGTCAAGATAAATCGCATCATCAGTTTTTTCAATAAATCCTAAAACATCACTTGATAGGAAAAATCCCTTCTTACCAATTCCAATAATTAGCGGTTCATGAAATCTTGCAGCAGACAATATTCCGTTTTCAAACATTGCAACAAAAGCATAATGTCCTTTTAACTTGGACACCGTCTTTATCATGGATTGCTTGACATCATGGCTTTGATCATAGTTAAATTGCAAAAGATTTGCAATTACTTCACTATCTGTCTGGCTTTTGAAACTGTAACCTCTTTTCTCTAGGTCCGATTTTAATTCCTCATAATTTTCTATTATGCCATTGTGCACTATAGCTATTTTGCCTGAGCTACTTGGGTGTGGATGAGCATTAACATCTGTTACATTGCCATGTGTTGCCCATCGTGTATGGCCAATGCCTACATGTCCTGGCAGATTATCCAAATGTAATGCATTGTTTACAACCTCGACTTTGCCTACTCCTTTTTTGACCAGAATATCATTGTCTGATTTTGTGGCAACACCAACGCTGTCATATCCACGATATTCCATTCGCTTCAATCCTTTTATAAGAATCGGAGCTGCTGGCAAATCCCCATAATAGCCGATAATAGAACACATTTTCTGTACTAATTTAACAAATAACAGTATTTAGAGATAAGCTTAACTTAGGATTGTTCTACGGGTGCTTCTTCTTTTACTTCAGGCTCAGCTGGAGGTGCCGACACCTTGAATCTTGATGACAAGTGGATTCCGCCTTCTTCATTTACAGTTACGGTATATGATGGAACAGTGATTATTCTGTCGCCAATTGTAATATGTCCATGTACAATTGCCTGTCTTGCTTGGTACGGAGTTTTAAGTGCAAACTTTCTTTGAACTATGGTTTGCAGTCTACGATCAAGCAAGTTGTTTACTGCTAAATTCAAAACATCATCTAGTGTTGCATCTTCTTTTACTAGTCCAATCTTTACTAGTGACTTCATAAGCACTGGTTCTTTTTGTGCTCTAATTTCTTGTCTGAGTGCCAAAAGTGATCTTGCTTGGTGTCTTACTCTGGACAGTTCGGTTCTTGCCTTCCAAAGCTCGCGTTTATTCTTTAGACCATAATTTCCTAGTGTGTTGAGGTCTTCCATCATAAAGTCGTAGTTCAATGGACGCTTTGGTTTTTTCCAGACTCGACTTGGATATTTTGGATCTCCCATTCACATTCCCTCTATTTCTTTGCTGGTGCTGCTGGTTTTGCAGCTGGTGCAGCTGGCTTGGCTCCTGGTGCAGCTGGTTTTGCAGCTGGTGCTGCTCCTCCCTTTGCCGGTGCAGCTGCTGGTGCAGCTCCGGCTGCCGGTGCAGCTGCGGCATCTGGTGCAGCTCCTGGAACTGGTGCAGCTCCGGCAGGCAATACTTTACCTCCCTTCTTTACACCAACTGATGCTCCTTTACGACCTGTGGTTCGAGTTCGCTGTCCTCTAACCTTTAATCCATAAGTGTGACGAAAACCTCTCCAACTGTTTGAGAGTTTTTCTCTTTCAATATCATTTCTAACTGTAAATGCTACATCAGATGTGATTAGATGTGTAGTTGCACCTGTTTCAACATCTTTTCTTCTATTTAATAACCAAGATGGGAATTTTACCGAGGTTGGGTCTTTGAGTGTTTTTTCAATAGATTCTACCTGAGATTCCGTCAAAAATCCAATGTTGCTGTTTGGATTCAGTCCCAGTGCTCCAATAATGGCATTGGCAAAATTATAGCCTACACCTTTGATGTGGGTAAGGCCTACTGAGATCTTTTTGTCTCCCGGAATGTCCTTTCCAACAATTCTTACGATGTGTCTATAGTCTTGTGCCGACAAGTAATTGGGGAATCCAATCGACCCGGATAAAAACCCTGCCTTGATAAAAACAGCATCTCCGCAATATTATTAGATAAAATAAACCAAGTAATATTGCTTGGAAGCATCACAATTAGTTTCTCAATGTTTTAACTCACCACCAAAATACACGCAGATCAAGGCAGGTCTTCCAGAAGATTACCAGTCCGTTAAAACAATTCGAGATCTATTGGAAATCAATTACAAGCTAGTCGAAGCAAAAGAGCAGCTCAGGCAAAACCTGATCAGTATAATAAAAACTAATGGAACCAAATATCCTAGTATAATTGGCTATGACGATGATGTCGTACCTGCACTAGACCGGGCAATTCTGTCATGTCATGACGTGTTTCTTATTGGTCAGATCGGTCAAGCAAAAACAAGACTTGTTGAAGTAGTTGCAAGATACCTACTTTCACCAATTCCAGTTATCGATGGTTCAATTACAAATGACACTCCAATGGACCTTCCACAAAATGATCTCATATCTCTACTAGAAGGACAAGAATCATCAAATGCATCACCAGCATTTCACATTAGTCCAGAAAGTGCAAAGAAAATCCAAGACAACAGCCTAGACACCAAAATAACCTGGATTGATGGCACACAAAGATTTCGTTATGTCTTGGCAACACCAGACATCTCTGTCAAGGACTTGGTTGGCTATATCGATGCAATCAAAGTAGCAAAAAAAGGAGTTGAAATGTACAAAATTGATTCGTATTCGCCAGGACAGCTGCTCCAAGCAAAGCACGGAATCTTTTGCATTGATGAGCTTCCAGTACTAGACCCAAGAAAACAAGTAGCGTTACTCTCAGTGCTTCAGGAAGGAAGATATACCACAGGCTCTTATCCTGTTACTTTTGAGCCAAGGATCTCATTTTTTGCAACTGCCAATCCAATTGATTATACCCATTCAGGCAAAATAATAGAGCCATTATACGACAGACTCAAGTCTCACATCCACACTCATTATCCAAAAACAATACAACATGAAATACAAATCATACTGCAAGAATCAAAAATTACAAATTGTCTTATTCCAATTTTTATTCTCAAAACTCTGGCAAGACTAGTCCATAAAGCACGTGCAAGCTCCGAAATAAATCAAACAAAAGGCGTCAGTGCAAGATTTGGAATTCATGGATTGGAGCTCTTAGTTGGAGAATCCGAAAGAACACGTGCTATCTTTCATGGGATGATTCCAGTTCCAAGACATTCTGATATGTACTGTCTAGGACAAATAGCCAAGTTTGAGCTATCCGAAATTGACGACACCATAGAAAACAGGCGCAAAACATTCGAATCAATACTAAATGATTCCATCAAAGAGACATGTCTTGAATACGTCCAAGGCTTGCCGCAAGAAACACTGGACGCCATCAAGCAAGAATTTTCTGGAAAAACATTCCAAACATCTCAAGGAATGGTTTGGCAAAACGGCCAGGTTTCCTATTCTAACCAATTATTGCACTTTGCAAATCTATCAAAACTAGTACAGACAAAGTTAGATCAAATAACACAAGAACAATCTAGTCTTGCAAAATCCATCCAAAACCAAAATCTTACTATAAATCAAAACACAGACAATGAGCTCAAGTCAGCAATCTTGGAAATAGTCTTGGATGGGCTGCATTATACTACTCCAAAGGTAATCGACAAAAAAGATACAGACTATGTTGCAGCATAATCTCAAAAGCTTCTCATATCAAGCAAGCACCGAAGAAAAAAGACAAAATCAAGATTCCAAAGAACTAGACCAGCAAACAATTGAAAAACTACTGCAATCCTTGGCAAACCAATCAATGCGCGAAAAGGCGCCAAGCTTTGAGGAGCTAGAATCAATTTTGCAACAAAATATCGAGTCCAACACCGACCAAACCCATACCAAATCCGACCAAAGCCCAAAAAGCGATGACACAAAACCGATCACAAAATATCTACAAGAACACGGCTATCTCAAAGACGAAAAAAACTGGCTTACAAAGAAAGGATTCTTTGCAATTGGCAACCAAATTCTGCGAGATCTTTTGGCTGAGCTAAAGACTGGTGATTTCGGATTACACGAAACCAAGTCCGTGGGCACAGGCACAACCATACTTGATACTACGAAAAAATTTGAGCTTGGAGGCGAGCTCAAACTACTAAATGTCTCTGCTAGCCTGCTAAACACCATACAAAGAATGTCAAAGCAAGGAAAATTACTTGATTTTCCGCTAGATGTAGATATTGATGATTTTGAAGAATTTGAAACAACAGAAGATGTTCTGGCATCAATTGTGTATTGTATAGACTTGAGCTCTACAATGAAGTCCTCTCTTACAAGTTCTGGTATGAGTAGAATAGAGGCAGCAAAAAGAGCATTGTGGAGCCTTTATGTTCTAAACAACAGATTTTTTCCAAATGATTCCATCAGTATTATCGGCTTTGCGTCAATGGCATCAGTAATCAATCCATACGATGTTCCATTTTTGAAAACATATGACGCAAATGACGAATTTCTTCATTATACAAATTATCAAGCCGCATTTCGTCTAGCAAAAAAAATTCTGCAAAAAACAAATGCAAAAAACAAAAGAATTGTAATGATTACCGATGGGCAGCCAAGCGCATGCTTTGTTGATTCAGATTCTCAAAAAGCAGCAATACTAGCTGAAAAACCATATTCAAATTTCTATATTCCAAACGAACCGTTACTTTCAAAAATAAAGTCAGAAAGAAACCTACGAATAGACCAAACCCAAGGAATGCAGGTCTATCTTTGTTATAGATACAAAAAAGTCGATCCAAAAATAGACGAACGAACCATAGCAGAGGCAAAAAAATGCATTCGGGAAAACATCCAAATCGATTCTATTGTGGTAAGTGAAGAATCTGAATTATTAGAATACGTCCAGCAACTAGAAAAAACTCTATTGGGAAAAACTTACCACATAAACCAAAACAACATGGACAAAGTCCTAGTAATTGACTATCTATACAACACCAAGAAGATATTAGGCTCAAAAAACTAGGCACAAACATGTCTTATGACAAGGCCAAAATAACAGAGAATCTGTTCAATCCAGATGTTTCTGTAATAATGGCGGAACTGGAATCTGGACCAAAAGAAGTATCTATACTATCATCAAGTCTTGACATACCAGAATCAGAAATCAAAACCCGACTAGAATATCTAATAGAGACTGAATTTGTGACAGTTTCTGGAACAACATATGGTGTAGATTCTGTAAAGCTAGCAAAATTCATGGAAAATGATGAAAACTACAAAGGCGTAGTTGACGGACTAACAGAACTAGATAGTTATCTTAACTAGATTTTTTTCTAGTTTTTAGGGCATAAATTCCTGCAACTATTACTCCAACAAATCCAGTTATGATCATGGACTGTCCAAGCATGTTTAATGCAACAATTGTTTTGTCTGGCATGTGAGTCAGGCCAAGAACTATTGGTATTTCCTGACCATCATTTTTAATTTCGAGCTTGTACATCCCTTTTGATTCTATATCGAAATATTCCTCAGTTGAAACATCGGTTATCTCTTTTGATATTAGTTCGTTGCCTTGCGGTCCGTATAGTACAGCAATTAGATCCGTTTTTTCAATTCCTTCTGCTCGTACAACAAATGCTCCTCTGTCTGTAATTGATGGGTCGAGCTCTTTTTCAAGTGTAGCAGGTATTGTTCCATTTACCAACACTTCTTTAATTGAAACCTGTCCAGAAATGACTGATGCACCAATGTATGATAGAATCATTCCTATTGCAACAAGTGCTCCTCCAACAAACAATATTAGATGAGATTTTTTCACTGTATGACTCTGAATTTTGAGGCTCTATATTGGTATTGCATGCGTAAAACTTAGTCTTGGCTAATAAATTTAGCCTAGGCTAAATTTAAATAAACAAAATCCGTACTGATATTATCTTGAAACCGTTTTCAAAGATGGTATTTGCCCTAGCGGTAACTGCGATCCTAGCTGCGCTTTTCTTTGTCTATCCTACTCAATCCAATGCAAACCAAGAAAAAACATTTGTTACTCATTCTGGAGCTATAATCAAGACAACTGGCGAAGTGCTGGACCCAATCTATACTGCACAAACAGTAGAGATCGACCCAGACAAATATCTTAGAGAATTCAATTATGGCAGAGTTTCAACTATCGATGGAAAAACAACACGAGAATATACCATCATAGCAAATGACGATAAAACCATGGAAATATCTCCTGGAGTTTTCTATAATGTTTGGACCTTTAATGGCACTGTGCCAGGACCAACCATACGTGCAACAGAAGGGGATTGGGTCAAAGTAAAATTCATCAATATGGGATCAAAATCACACACAATTCATTTTCATGGATTTCACGCAGCAGAAATGGATGGAGTCTTTGAGCCAGTTGGCGCTGGTGGGCAATTTATGTACGAGTTTGAGGCAGGCCCGGTTGGAGTACATCCATACCACTGCCATGTAATGCCGCTAGAAGAACACATTTCACACGGACTGTATGGTGTGTATATTGTAGATCCAAAAGAGCCAAGAGCACAAGCAGATGAAATGGTGATGGTTCTAAATGGATTTGACACTGATTTTGACACTGAAAATAATTTCTATGGTGCAAACACAATCCCATTTTACTATCAACACCACCCAATCAAAATCAAAATCAACGAACTAGTACGAATTTACGTCGTAAACATGCTAGAGTTTGATCAGATAAACAACTTCCATCTTCATGGAAATCTGTACCATTATTATCCGACAGGCACGTACAGCGTGCCTAGCACATTTACTGACATGATTACCCTATCGCAAGGCGAGCGTGGAATAATGGAGTTTACCTATAACACTCCTGGCAAATTCATGTTCCACGCACACAAGACAGAATTTGCAGAAAAAGGCTGGACTGGATTGTTCCTAGTACAAGACGAGGTAGAGCAATAATGGAATCTACAAAGACATCCAAGGCAAAAATTGCAGCAGCTGGAATTATTCCAGTAATTTTGCTTTCTGCAATGATTCTGTATTTGTTTGGACCAGGATCTGAGCTTGTAAACTTTGGCACATCTCTACCAAACATCGCAATAGAGCGAGTAGACTTTGTTGATTCTGAAATCCAAGTTGTTGTGAGAAACACAGGGCCAATCGACGTATCTATAGCACAAGCAGATGTCAATGACAGGATATATCCAGCAGCAATAGAACCAGACAAAAATTTGACCCGATTCGAAACCGCTCTTGTTCGAATTCCGTTTGAGTGGAATGAAGCAGAACCATATGAAGTAGGCCTAACAGTTCACGATGGAACACGTTTTGCACATTCAGTAGCGGCAGCAGCTCCTGCAATCAAGCCAAGTGTTGAACTTGCATCTTACTTTGCTGTAATTGGAACCTATGTTGGAATAATACCTGTAATGATTGGTTTGCTTTGGTTCCCATTTATTGCAAAAATGAGTCCTGCAAAATACAAGTTCTTTTTGGCATTAACTGTAGGATTGCTTTTATTTTTAGGAATAGATGCTATAGAAGAAGGACTAGAAATATCTGCAGAAAAACTATCTGGCGCATTTAATGGTCAATTACTAGTGGCAACTGTTGTAGTTGGCTCATTTATTGGTCTGTATTATGTATCAGAAAAGCTAGTTAGTCGGGTTTCATCTGCATCCAAATCAGTAGCAATAGCACTTATGGTCTCAATAGGAATAGGCCTGCACAATTTAGGCGAAGGACTGGCAATTGGAGCAGCGATTGGTCTTGGAGAAATTGCGCTTAGCACATTTCTCATAGTTGGCTTTACCATTCACAACACCACAGAAGGTCTAGCTATTGCAGCTCCTATGGCAAGACAAAAACCAATGATAAAAAAACTCGCAGCGATGGGCTTTATCGCAGGAGCCCCAGCAATATTTGGCGCGTGGGTTGGAGGATTCCAATATTCACCAATTTCTGCAATAATATTTCTGTCAATAGGTGCAGGTGCAATATTTCAGGTTATAGCTGCAATACTGAAATGGATACGACAAGATGAACAGGGATTGCTTTCTGCACCTACTGCTGCAGGAATTGTAGTTGGCATGATCATAATGTATGTCACAAGTATTCTGATCTAGTATGGTTCTGGATGTATTGTGATTACTGAATTTTTAAAGAAGTGAGTTCGAATGTCTTGTTCTATCTGAGATGTCAAGTCATGGACTTTTTCTATTGACAAGTTCTTCTCAAAGGAGCAATCAATGTCGATTTTGAGCAGATCATCAAAATTTAACATTACAATACTGCCTATTTTTTTTACTTCAGAATGTTCTTTTAACAATTGTAGTATTTTTTCATCGTTGGTATCAAATGATTTGAGGTCTTTTGGCATTGTAATGTATGGCTCTAGGTGTATTGTAATGTGTTGAACTTTTGACAATTCTTTGCGAATTTTTTCCTCAATTATTTCAGATATGTGGTGCGCATCATCAAGGTTCATTTGTCTATCCACCATTGCGTGAAGACTCACAAATATGGCATCATTTGATGTGTGCTGGCTAACATTATGGATTCCTTTGACACCGGTAACGCCAGACGCAATCTCGTAAATCTTGGAATCTGATGGAACATCCTTCCAGCTAGGCTCAAAATGCACTGTTATCTCTGCGTTGGAGATGTGGTCTTTGATGTTTTTTTCTACCGCAGTCGATATCTCATGTGCTTTATCAAAACTAACATCTGCTCGTAATGACACCGTAACATCTGCAAATATCGAGTCACCAGATCTTCTCATAAGTATTGGCCCGGTTCCAACTACTCCTTGAGTTGCAAGAACAATGTTTTGGACCTTGTTGACCAATTCCGGCGATATGATATCTGTCAAGTCTTGGGCTGTTTTGTACACTAGCTTTACAGCTAGTACACAAAGCAATGTTCCAAGAATTACTGCTGCAAAGAAATCACCATGTTCAAAACCAAATGATACCAACACAATTCCAGCTATGACTACTAAGGTGGAACCCAAATCTAAAAATGCGTGATAAAAGTCAGCCTTTAGCGTAGTTCCTCCAAGCTTTGATAATGCACGTCTTAGCATCGTGATTCTAAAAATATCGACACAAATTGTATATGCAGCACCTGCAAGTGCAATACTTCCAGTGATTGTAAGATGAGTTGGACTTTGTATTCTCAGTATTGCCTCAAAAATAAAAAAACACGCGATCAGAAAAATTGCAATTCCACCAATCAATCCACCAAGAGATTCTACTTTGCCGTGGCCATAGGTGTGTTCTGCATCTGGTGGCTTGATGGCAAATCTTGCTGCTAATAACAACACAACAGTAACCACACTATCCAGTAATGCATGGATACTATCTGTGAGTAGTGCTAAACTATTAGACAATACTCCAAGTACAAACTCTACTACAAATGCCGACAAAATCGCGACAAGCGATAATTTCAGCGCGCTAGTCCTTTTCAAAAAGACATTTTCCATTAAGTCACTACTACCTATTTACGAATAAATCATACGGAAACGTTATCTTGAATGAGCGTAAAATTCAAAGAAGATTTGAAAAAGCTGGCATTTCTGGGATTGCTAGGATTCTTGTTGGTGCCGTTTTTAGCTCCAGTACACGCTGCTAATCCAAACCTGTTTGTTTCAGCGGAAAACTCGTATTATAACAATCATTTCGCAGGCTCTATGGTAGTTGAAGTAGTAATCAACGATCCAAATATTTCGGATACTGATGAAGGAAAGGGAGAACCAGACGTAACCCTAAACGGAAAAAACATTCGAATGGTTCAGGCAACAGATGGTAAATGGTATGCCTATTTTGCAAATCTGGAAAAGGCCAAAATAGCTGACCAAACTGTAGGAAGTGCGGGAAAAGGACTAGATTTTGGAGAATTTTGCAGCAAAGACACTGTTGTTTTTGGTCCATCATTTTCAGAGTCTGATGGGATAGCAATACCAAAGACAGGCTCTACTGGTGCAACAAACGGTAATTCTGGATTTTCTACATGCACTACTGTCCCAGCTGGAAGTACAGTTAACAATGTAGTTCGACATTCAAAATCAATTAACACCAACTCTGCAATACCTACAGGACAAATAGGACTTAATTCAGCAGTCTGGCCAATTATTCAATTATATTCATTTAACAACAATGTTGTGATTCAGTATAATGCAGCAGGCGGTACACAAACTGTTACCTTGCAGTATGATGAAATTCCAAACATCACAACCACACTAGATAGAGCAAAATATCCACCAAACTCACAAGTCTTTGTAACAATCAAAGACATGCAGTTAAACCAAGATCCAACTGCAAGAGACTCTTGGTCATTTAATGTTGGTTCTTCTCAAACCGTGTTCTATGCGGCATTTACAGAAAATGGCGCAAATGCAGCAAATGGTGGAACAGGACTAGTAAATCTTTTGTCTCAATTATCGAATCTTGGATTTGACAATAACGGCAAAATATCAATGAGTCTTGGCTCAGTTGCTCAGCTTCAGACAAACAGCCACCAACCTACAACTACAACGTCAGATGGTTCTACCCAAGTTATTACATTTGTAGAATCACAGCCAAACTCTGGCACCTTTGAGAATTTTGACTTTTCAGACGTATCTACACTCAATATTACATCCACTGCTCCAAGAGGGCAATCAGCTAGCATAGAGTATAATCAAAAATCATACTCTATTGTATCGGGCTTGGGCGATGCTAACATTTCTTTGAGTACAAACAAGCCAGTATCTGGACAAAAAGTGACAGTAACGGTAAATGACGCAGATCAAAACCTCAATTCCGGCTCAAAAGACAAACTTGATGTATTTAGAAGCACAGCGATTATTCCAACCCTAACAATAGGCTCGCCAGCGACACTTCAAAACGCGGGAAGCGTCAAAATCTACGCTACATCTGCTACGGCGTTAAGCGGCGGAACATCTGTTACATCATCTGTTCCAGACACTGCATCAGATAGGCTAGTTCTGGATACAAGATCATCTACTGGAATTACAAATCAAAGCTTTGAGAAAATATCTGTAAATACTGGTCTTTCAGCTAGTACATTGCAAAATCTTTTGATCAGATTAAACTCTGGTGATCAAGGAACAAACTGGGTAAACTATGATTTCAGATCCATCAAAAACCAACTTGGAATAACTGACTTTTCTGATACTACAATTCAGCTGTTCTTTGGCCTAACGGATACCACGCCAGTCACAGTAGTTAGTTCTGCAAACATGACTGGGGCACAAGGATTTGTACAATTACCAAATGCCGCAGTTGATTCAATTGCAGCAAAATCTGGAACTGCATTTTTAGTGGTAAATTTTGATTCTTCAAGTCCTGACGTTGCAGCACAAGGTTCAGTATCGTCTGAGACTGACACACAACCAATAGTGTTTGATCTATTCTCATTTGGACGCAAAAACAATGTCGATGTGGCAAATGGAATTTATCGATTTGAATTGCAAGAAACATCTTCGACATCTGGAATATTTACCGGTACGATGGAGTATGTCATAGCAAACCAGCTAAACCAATTTGACGCAAATACGATCAATACATTAAGACCAATAGATGATGATGTCAAGTTTTTTGTAAATCAAAGACTAATTGATGAACAAGGAATAAACCTTGCATATTCTGATGTTGCACAAACTGGAACTACTACCGGTGTATCAGCCAAGACTGATATCAAAACTCATACTGGTAGTGTATCATTAACTAACAATGTTTTCAGATTCGGACATCCAGTTACTGTTGTTCTAGTTGATCCAGACCTTAACCTAAAGCACGACACTGTCGAAATCTATTCAGTTATTGATGATTCCACATCCGAAAATGTAGATACTGTAGGCAACACTAGTGGAGGAATTCTGCTAGAGGTACTAATCAAGGATATTAGGTACAAACGATGCACAGTTAGCGGCGTAGCGACTGGTGGACTTGGCGCAAGTGGATTCTCACTAGTTGAGACTGGGCAAAATACAGGTAGATTTGAGGGAGTGTTCAAAATGCCATCAAAAATATGCAATAAAGACGGTACTGCATTGATTTCTTCTGCAGGTGGAACAGTTGATCTAAAGTATCATGACTTTAGAGATTCCTCCGGACAATCAAATACATTTAGTCTGACAAAAAATCCAACAAAGACCAAGCTTGCAACTCCAAGCTCTGCAAAACTGGATTCAAAATCATACACTTTACCTAACAGTGGAAAAACTACTGATGTCACACTTACTGGCAAAGTCCAAAACTACAAGACAGGAACAAAGATCAAGTTTTCACTGCAAACTCCAGATGGAAAATCATCTACGCTGTATGCATTTGCTACAAAGACTGGTAATTATAAAGCCATCATAACACTAAAACCAAACTCGCCAACAGGACAATACTCTGTTGATATTGAATATCAGAAAAATTATATCGGCAAAGTCACATTCATGGTAAAGAAAAAATAATTTTTTTCAAAAAACTAGATCAAAATGATCGGGTCAAAAAAGGTTCAACAAGAGCATATTCGAGTCAACTTTTCTTCCATAGAATACATAAATACCCTGAATTGTTGTATCAGCCTAGACATGAGAGGAGCTGGGAGACTCGTAGCAGTGTTATTATCTGTAGTATTGTTTTCATCTTCTCTTTCAATAGCGTTTGGACAGTCTTCGCAAATACCGCCATTATCAGTTTCAACCAATTTACCTCTGTATGATGAGGGAAATACAGTTACCTTTAATGGCTTGATCAAAAGCCCCGATGTCAATAATATGATTGATGTTACAGTCAGAGTTGTAGGTCCAGTTGTTAATGGAACTGGAAGCAGCAATATTGTTACAGTCAAACAGATAAGACCACAACTCGATGGCTCTTTTGAAGGCACTTTTATTGTTGGAGGACCGCTTTGGGCTAAGAAAGGAGACTACAAAATTCTAATTAATTATGGTCCTCAAAAGGCAGAAACTACCTTCTTCTATAATGGTGGATCTGGTGGACAAATAATTCCAGACGATGTTCCGCCACCACCGCAATGTGGAGAGGGACAAATCATTGTTAACGGTAAATGTATTGAGGAAAGTGAAATTGTACCTCCACCATCATGTGGAACTGGCACTGTATATGATCCAGAATCAAAGACGTGTATTGTAGCTCCACCAGTAGAATGTCCTCCAGGACAAGAGCTAGTTAATGGACAATGCATTGACAAGCAACCAGAAGAGACTGGACCAAATTGTGGTGCAGGAACTCATGCTGAAGGAAACATTTGTGTTCCAGACAAGAAACCTGGTGCAGGACAATGTGCAATTGCAACTGCAGCATTTGGAACAGAGCTTGCACCCCAAGTACAACTGCTCAGAGAAGTAAGAGACAATGTGCTATTCAGTACTGGAGCAGGAACGACATTCATGGCAGGATTCAACGAGTTCTACTATGCATTCAGTCCTGCAGTGGCAGACCTGGAAAGACAAAGTCCAGTATTCAAAGAGCTAGTCAGAACAGCAATCACTCCGATGCTATCTACAATGTCAATACTGAACTATGCAAACATTGACTCTGAACAAGAGATGATGGGCTATGGAATCGGTGTGATATTGCTCAATATTGGCATGTACTTTGTAGCGCCAGCACTAGTCATAGTCAAAGTTAAAGGGCTGCTTCAAAAAAGAAGCCTTTAAGATTATATCCCCTTTTATCAAACCAAATCCATGCACGTAGAATACGAAGAGTTTTCATCGATTTCTGATATCTTTTCTTACATGGCAGCAGTAATGCCTCCAATGAAAAACACAATGCCGATCAACTACTACAAAGGATACGTCTTTGCATTTATCCCACTTACTCATAATGGTGGTGATGTATACCTGATGATATACACAAAAAGTCAGCTTGATGGAAGAATATTAGAATTTGATATCAATGCAAATTCATACAAAAAAGTCTCAGCAATTGAACGAGCAGACAAGACATACTTTATTGTCATCTCTCCAAAAAGAAACACAATTGCTGATGAAGCAATCAAAAAACTAGGCTAGTTTTTTATCTTGTATATGTTGGAGCAACAACCGACCTACTTCTTGCATATTTTTCAACTATGTCTTCTGGCATTTTGCCATTGAACAGATCCTTACATAATCCTCTCAAATATCTCATGATCGCCCAAGTTCCGGCCTTGATAAGACCATACATGAAGATCTTCATTGGAGGACCATAAGTCTTGTTTCGCAAAATAATAGGTACAATATCGTTGATTACTCGCAAATTGTTCTCCCAACATCTCCAAAATAGAGTGAATTGGGCTTCGTTAAGATTTCCAAAGTGCATCGAGTTTTTCTCTGAAAAGTCTTGATATAACAATGGTGCAACTAGGCCTCTAAAGTTGGTCTTTCTGAAATCTTCAATCAAATCTATTGTATATTGGGTTTCGTCTGGTGTCTCATCTGGCCAGCCAATGATTAGTGTAGCAGCTGGGAACCAGTGATTCTCATTCATTATTCTTGCACCTTCTCGTACAACCCAACCCCATTCGTCAGTTGAGAATGGTTTTGTCTTGACGCCAAGATGTTTTTTGACCATTCTTGGTGCTACAGTTTCAATACCAAGATTTGTCGCAAGCCATCTTCCATTTGTATGCATGTCATTGATTTCTGACATTTGTTTTAGTAGTACAGGATCTGCTGCAATTGCAGAAAATGTCATATGAGTGGTCCCAACAAAGTTTGCTCCAAGGCCTTTTAGATTGCGCCACAAATCAATTATTGCATCTCTGTTTGGCTGGAAATCCCTGTTATCGCATCCATAAAGAAGCATCTCATCAGAGTGCAGCCAAATCGAGTCAAATCCATAATCAAGATTTATCTTTGCTTCATGTTGAAGTCGTTCGATTGGCAAGTCTTTTTTGGAACGCTTGTTTACATCGCAAAAGTCGCAACCGCGACCGCATCCGCGCATTGCCTCAATCAAAGAATTAACAGTTGGTCCTTCGATTACTGGTATGTTTTGTATGTTTTTGACAAAGCAGTGCATTAGTTCTGGTGCATCTCCACCTTCCAAATCTTTGAACAAGTCCAGCGCAAGCTCGTCTGCTTCTCCAACTACAACAGTATCAATTCCATGAATCTTCATTCTATCTGACTTTGCAAGCTCCCATGCACCATTTCCGCCAACTACAACTTTGAAATCATATTTTTTCTTTAACTGGATAATGTTTGCACACATACGTTTGAATTTCATTGCAACATAGGATAACTTTTCAGGAGACATTGTAGTGGTGACTGGTGCCATACCTAGCGGATCCATCACATTAATTCCGACAACTTTGGTGTCAGGACCAATTGATTTGTAAAGATAATCTGGATTTGCAACAAAAACTTCGTCTCTTTTGTATCCTTGTAGTAATGCAGACTCGACTCGTCTTAATCCAACTTGGGCAACCTTTGCTTCACCAGTATTCGGGTCTGTCTCTACTGCTGGACAGAAAACCTTGTCAAAGACCCATTCTGGTAATAATTCGTATGGTCCACATGCAATGAATCCATAAAGAAAGTTTCCTCGGTAATTTGTCATTAAACTGCGGTCAGCAGTAAGAACAATACGTTTGCCAGCCAACTATAAAATGACCTGTTATATGCTATAAATTATTTTCTGATTGTTTTCAAACTTAAATTGCAATTGATTTTAGTCATATTGTGAAAGAAGTATCAGAGCCTCGCCACATAGAACCGCATCTGTCCGAATCTAGTGGAATTCGTGATTTTGTGTTTGGATTCGGAGATGGAATCAACACATCACTTGGGATAGCGGCAGGAGTTGGAGGTGCTGATGTCTCATCAAATATCATAATTTTAGCAGCCCTGGTTGGAATGTTTACAGGAGCAAAAGCAATGGCTGTTCAGAATTATCTGGCAGTAAAAGCACATCTGGAACTACTCAAATCAGAAATTGCACGCGAAGAATGGGAGATGGAAAACAAGCCAGACATTGAAAGACAGGAAATAGAAGAGATCTACAGAGCAAAGGGCTTTGAGGGAAAAGACCTAGAAATGATTGTAAACAAGATAACATCGAACAAAAAAGTTTGGTTAGACACAATGCTTACTGAGGAGCTAAAGCTCAACATTGATGTTGTTGGCAATCCTCTAAAGAGTGCGCTACGAATGTTCGGCGCATTTTTGATTGGTGGAATATTACCAATAATTCCGTTTTTCTTTGCACAAGGATATGTGCCGCTTTTAATTGCAGTTGGAATTAGCTTGTCTACTTCATTTGCAGTTGGTGCAGTAAAATCAAGACTTGCCAAAACCAACATCATAAAAGGCGGTCTAGAAATGGCAGGCCTTGGAACAGGAATTGCTTTGATTGGATTTGGAATTGGCTCTGAGCTTGCAAATCTTGGAATTATCGACGTTTAGATCTGTTTGCAATATTTGCTGCAACGGCTCCTGCACCTATACCATTGTCTATATTTACAACTGATAGTCCTAGCGAACAACTCTGTAGCATTGATGCCAAGGCAGCAACTCCTTTTTCGCCATAACCATAGCCTACAGATGTTGGTAGGCCTATTACTGGTACATTGACCAACGATGACACTACTGATGCCAGTGCCCCTTCCATTCCGGCAGCCACTATTATTACATCAATGTCTTGTTCAATGAATTTTTTAATTATAGGAAATAATCTGTGTAATCCTGCAATTCCTACATCATATGTTGTAATTGTACTGCAATGCATTGCCTCACAGGTGAGCCGTGCTTCTTCTGCAACACCAATGTCGGATGTGCCTGCAGTAACAATGCCTACTTTGCCACCGGTGTTTTTGAACGTATTTTTGTACAATAATAACGTGGTGGTGTTTTTACCACTCTTGACTTTGATCTTTTTTGATTTTGCAAAACTGGATATCTTGGCATAATCTTTTTTTTGGATTCGCGATATTAGGATAGAGTCAGATTTTGTCAAGACTCGAGCTACAATTTTTTTAATCTCGTCTAGTGATTTTTTTTCTGCAAATATTACTTCGGGAATTCCTTTTCTGTACCTTCTACCCATGTCTATTTGGGCAAAATTTTCTATTTTTTCTATTGAATATAACGAAAGGAGTTTTTTTGCCTCAGAGACAGTTATTTTACCTAGCTTTAATGATTCTAAAACATCTGTAATCTCCATTGTGTAGATTGATTTGATTTAATTAAAAAACTGATCAGATGCCTGCAAGTGCAGACTTGACGCTTTCTATCCCTTTGAGGAACATTTCTTTTTCTTGTGTATCCAAGTCTAGCTCGATTATTTTTTCTACGCCTTTTTTACCGATAACTGCTGGAACACCAATGGATACATTAGACTGTCCATATTCTCCGTTTAGTGGTGTTGCAACTGGAATCAACTTCTTTCTGTCTTTGAGAATTGCATCGACTATACTGGATATGGCGTTTCCTGGTGCATGAACTGTAGCACCTTTTAGCTCTATTACTTTGGCAGCCACTTGTTTTGTATTCTGAACTAGCTCAGTTAGCTTTTCTTTTGACAGCATAGAGTTTAATGGAATTCCAGAAACTGTTGAGAATCTTGGCAGTGGCAACATGTTTTCTCCATGTTCTCCAATTACTAGGGCTCTGATGGATTCTCTGGAATGACCTGTTGCTTCGTGGATGAACTGGATGAATCTGGATAAATCCAACATTCCACCCATTCCAACAATTCTGTTTCTTTCAAAACCTGATGTTTGAAATGAAATGTGGACCATTGGGTCTAATGGATTTGTGACTGGAACTATGATAGAGTCATCTGCATATTTTTTGATATTCTCAACTACTCCTTTAACAATTCCTGCATTAATTTTGAGCAAGTCCATTCTTGTCATGCCTGGCTTTCTTCCAGAGCCTGCTACTACAACAACAACTTTGGAGCCTTTCATTTCGGAATAATCATTAGAGCCACGAACCGTTACATCAATTCCTTGCTCTGATAACATGTGATTGATGTCCATTGCTTCGCCTTGTGGCAATCCGTTTACAACATCTAAGAGTAAAATTTCGTTATCGACTTTTTTTAGTGCAGAAAATAGTGCTGCATCTCCGCCAACCTTGCCGGAACCAATAATTGTAATCATTTACATTTTGCGACTTTTTTGCTCTGTAATTAAATCTATTGTGATATAGATCTGCTAATCTGAAATTATCTGTGAAATTTTTTATTTTAAGAATATGAGAATTTATATGCATTTTTGAGCTCTTGATTTTATGGTTCTTGTAATAGATCCACAAATTGCCGGAATCTCTGGAGACATGTTATTGTGTGCTCTTGTAGATCTTGGAGCAACAAAATCAAAAATCATTACAGGCGTCAAAGAATCTGAAAAATTTCTACATCACTCTAAAATCACAAAAATTGATTTTAGAAAAGTAGACAAACATGGAATAAATGCAACATCACTTGTTTTGAAGCTGGATGAACACCACCACGAAAGAAGGGGAGTTGAAATTCAGAACTGTATTGCAAAAACCGTGGCAAAAATAGGCCTGTCTGAGAAGGGAGCTAAATTTGCAAAAAATAGTATTGAAACACTAATCTCTGCAGAATCCAAGATTCATGGTGTTCCCAAGAACTCGGTTCATTTTCATGAGGCAGCAAGCATCGATACTATTATCGATATAGTTGGTACTGCGATAGCACTAGATGATCTAAAATGTTTTGATCAGGAAATAATTACAATGCCTGTGGCAGTAGGAAACGGAACTGTATCATTTTCGCATGGTACAGTGTCGAATCCAGCTGGTGCTATACTGGAAATATTTGCAAAATCTGACATTCTAATTGCTGGTAATAATGCAAAAGGCGAGCTTGCAACTCCAACTGGAGCTGCAATGCTTGTGAGCTTGGCAGGAAGATGTATCCAACATTATCCACTAATGAAAATAGGATCTATTGGATATGGGGCAGGGCAGAAAAATTTTGAAGGGTTTTCAAATGTTTTGAAGCTAGTACAGGGAGAAAAATCAAGCCTTGAATCTGATGTTGTAAGCATTTTGGAGACAAACGTAGATGATGTATCTGGAGAAGTTCTAGCTCATGTGATTGACAAAGTAATGGCAAGTGGCGCCAAAGACATTTCTGTTATTCCAACCATGACAAAAAAGGGGCGACCAAGCCACATGATTTCTGTGATCTGCTCTCAAAAAGATGTGGATAAGCTCGTTAATATTCTGATTTCAGAAACCGGTACTCTCGGAGTAAGAATTCGCTCATCTGAGAGATTTACACTACCAAGAAAAATCATCCAAATTAAAATCAAAATCCAAAACAAGGACTTTGCCGTACGATGTAAAACAGCAGGAAAATCCTTCAAAGTAGAGTACGATGATATCAAAAAAATATCTGAAAAACTAGAATTGACATTCAAGCAAACCGAAGAACTAATCAAAGCCGAAGTAAGAAAGCAACTAAAATGAAACTAAACTCTCTGAACAACTGGTTTTCTGACAAGAAAAGCGTACTTGTGGCTTTGTCTGGAGGTGTGGACAGTGCACTAGTTGCGTATTCTGCATATCAAACTCTTGGAAATTCTGCAATTGCAGTGACTGCTGACTACAAAACTTTGGCACAAGAAGAACTAGAGTCCGCCAAAAAAATATGCCAGGAAATAGGCATCAGACATTTGGTTATCTCCTATGATGAGTTGCAAAATCCGGATTTTGTCAAAAATGATCAAAATCGATGTTTCCATTGCAGAACAGAGCTTGCTGATCATTTGATCCGATTGGCAAAAGAAAAAAACATTGATACCATAGTAGATGGCACAAATCTGGATGATCTTGGCGACTACAGGCCAGGCATAGTGGCATTACAAAGCAATGGAATCCGAAGTCCACTTGTAGAATCTGGCTTAACCAAGGCAGAGGTGCGAAGCACTGCAAAACTAGTAGGGCTGTCTGTATATGATAGGCCATCAAACTCATGTCTTGCATCTAGGATTCCGTGGGGGCAACGAATCACAGCTGAAAGACTAGCAAGAATTGAGATGGGCGAGATATTTGTCAAGCAAGCAGTTGGAGCTAGACAGGTGAGAGTACGAGACATCAATGGAATGGCAAAAATCGAGATAGGAATTGATGAGCTTGGATTACTAGAAAATCTAAATTTTGACGAATTATCATCCAAGCTAAAATCAATTGGATTTGAATCTGCAACAATTGATGAAACTGGATACAAGCCAGGAAAAATTAACGTGATTGTTGATTGATCTATTTGGATCATGCGGCATCAACTCCGATTGCCGATTCTGTATTAGAAGAGATGATGCCATATCTAAAAGAAAACTATGGTAACCCATCCTCAATTCACAGATATGGCAGAATTGCGACAAAAGCAATCGAATCTGCAAGAAAAAGAGTTGCGGAGATGATCAACTCTAATCCCTGCGAGATTCTCTTTACGTCTGGTGGAACAGAATCCAACAATACTGCATTACATGGTGTAATGAATCAGAATAAGGGAAAACAACTCATCACTACATCCATTGAGCATGATGCAGTGTTGGAGCCATGCAAAAAACTAGAGTCACTTGGCTTTGATGTTGTGTATCTGCCAGTGGATTCTGTAGGAATAATTGATCTTGCAAAACTTGAATCAACAATATCTGAAAAAACATCGTTGGTCAGCGTAATGTTTGCAAATAATGAAGTTGGAACAGTTCAACCAATCAAAGAAATTGCTCAAATCTGCAAAAAACACAACGTTTTGTTTCATACTGATGCGGTGCAGGGAATAGGAAAAATTCCAATCAATGTAAAAGAGTTAGGCATTGATCTAATGTCTATATCTTCTCATAAAATAAATGGGCCAAAGGGAATTGGTGCACTCTACATTAGAAATAGAGTGAACATAGACCCATTCATTTTGGGAGGCGGACAAGAAAACGGAATGCGTTCTGGTACGGAAAATGTGGCAAACATTGTTGGCTTTGGCAAGGCGTGCCAAATAGCAAAAGAAAACATACATGACAACATCACAAATCTGCAAAACCTTCGAAACCATCTAATTCAACGAGTTTCTTCAGAGATATCTCATGTTTCTGTAAATGGTCACGCTGAGATGCGATTGCCAAACAATGCGCATTTTACATTTTTGGGGGTAAACGGAGAAGATCTCATCATAAAACTAGACGAGCATGGAATTGCGGCATCTACTGGGTCTGCATGTTCTGTGAAAACACAAAAGGCATCTCATGTCTTGATGGCAATGGGTTTCTCACATGAAAAAATAACCGGCTCACTTCGACTCACGGTTGGCATTTCCAATAATAAATCTGAAATTGATCAAACAGTTGATGCACTAAAGCAAATAGTTGCCGAGCTTAGAGCAGTTTCTCCATTTAAAACAAAATACGGATTTAATTAAGTCATAAAAACAAATTTCTCTTTGATAGTACCAATACAGATGATACTGCTGCGACCAGTATGAGGATGGCAATTGGACCAAATTCTGGAACTACATAAGTCCCAATGATCTCGATGGTAGAATCGCCTTCTTGGAATTGGATTGTTATCAATCTGGACTCTGATCTAATTGTTGTTTCCTGGTATGGAATACCTATCCCATCAATGTAGATGATAAATTTGTCATCTACACCACTTTTTCCATCTGGACCCGTCTTTGCATCAATCCACTCTCGTCCTAGATCTAATGTTATAGATCCATCACGAACTGAATGTATTGTAACAACTAGGCCCAAAATTGCAGGATCTACTACAATGTCTGTGACATTGCCTCCGTTTATCGTATATGGAATATCAAATGTGCCCGAATTACCTGGTCTAGTTACTTCAAAGATTTGACCTGGATTGTTTCCTGATTCTAGTGTCTGATAGTCAAAGCTTACCTCAAAGACATTTCCTGTTACACCATATGATGCTCTGACTATGTATTTCCCATCCGTCTTAAAGTAAGGACCGCTCGCAATCAACGAATGGGTATACGTTCCATCTTGTGCAACATCTACTTGTGCAACATCTACTAGATTAGAGTCACGATATATCTGAATTAAGAGTGGTGTGTCTGGCAAAAATGCGTCCACTTTGCCAGATATGATTACTGCTTCACCCTCCTTGTAGAATGGCTTTGCAACGCATACCTGGGTACACTCTTGGGCAGCCGCAAAATTGTATAGTAATGGCGTAGATACAATTAGAAACAAAACAAAGACGTATCTGAACTTCACACCGAAATTGTATGATGATCGTATATTTCCTTTTCTAGGAATTTGTACTAAAAAATGAAAAAAGTATAGAGACTTTAGTATCTTGGTGAGATGCTAAGTCGTGTTCTTGCAGAAACCGCAATTATTGATACAATTGCTACTGCGAGAATGATTGCTGCCATTGTGCCAAATTCTGGAACTGCATAAGTACCAATGATCTCAATCTGTGAAGCGCCTTCTGGGAATACGACCTCGACCATTCTTGTTGAATCGTCGCTATCTGTCTCCTCAAAGTCTGCTTCTTCATCATCAACTAGGACAATGAAGTCTACATCAGAACCATCTTCTGTTGCATCCAAAACATCTCTTGGAATTGCAAGCATGATGGAACCGTCGCTTTCAGTTTCGATTTTCAGAATGAGTGATTTTGTTGCACTGCTGACAGAGGTTCTTGTTACTGCTGCTCCATCAACTTCATATGGAACGCAGAACTCTTCACCGCCGCCTTTTACTGCAAGCTCACCATCACCGCAAGCTGATCCTGCTTCTGGTGCTTCACCTACGAGCTCAAATGTGGTCTTGTCATTGATTTCTTGTGGGCCATATTGTACTCTAACGGTATAAACGCCGTTTGCATTGAAAAGATAGCCTGAGGTGCTAAACACTACTTCAAATGTGTTGTCCTCTGAAACTTCGACTTGTTCAGCTCTCACAATGTTGCCTTGTGGACCCATCACTGTGACTGTTATTGGAGAATCGCCTCTTAGATTTGCAACTGAGCCACTTACAACAACTTCGGACTCGTGGTCGTAGACCTTTGCATCAGTCCAAACTGCAATTGGCACATCGTTTTGTTTTGCCAGTTGCTCTTTTGTGTAAATGTCGTCGCTGCCACAATCTGGGCATGCCTCCTCGTCGAAAGTAGATGCATAAGTTGGTACTATTGCTAAAGTGCCTGCTGCAGCTAATATGGCAATTAGCGCTGATAGTGCATAACTATTCATCTTGATTGGCGGTTAGAATGCTGACTATTTATGTATATTTAAAAAATGAAAAAAGTTGAAGATCTAGTATTTTGGTAGTATACTTAGTCTGCTTCTTGATATAGCAACTATTGATATAATTGCCACTGCAAGAACGATTACTGCGATTGTGCCAAATTCTGGTATAGCCCAAGTTCCAATTATCTCGATCTGAGTTGCTCCATCCTCAAATTCTATGGTTAAGGTGCGATCTTGGTCGGTTGCTGTTCCTTCCTCAAAGTCCACTTCTGCGCCATCGACTAGGACAAAGAATTCAGTATCTGCACCGCTTTTTCCATCAGAACCATCTTTTGAATCAATGATTCCTCTTGGTAGGACTAGTTTTACTTGTCCATCGCTGGTGGTCTCTATCTCTATGATTAGGGACTTTGCAACTGGATCTGGAGTGATGCTTAGTATTTTACCTCCTCTTATAGAGTAGCCTACTGAACCGTCTGCTGGGTTAACCAGATCAAATTGCGGTATTTTTGGTCCTGTACTGGTGCCTCCGGAGCCGGCAAACTCAAAGCTAGTCTCTGCTGTTCTTGTTGCTGTGCCATACAATACCTTGATGGTGTATGTTCCAGAAGATTTCCACAGAGGGCCGCCAGAAGTCAGGTCAATTGCAAATGCATTCTCATCTGAAACTGGTAGTTGTGCAGTACTGACTAGATTTCCGTTGGCTGCAAAGACTTGCAAAGTTACGTCATAACCGGACAGTCTTTCTCGAACTGCACCAGTCACGGTGATTATTTCGCCGTCTTCATATGCCTCTTTGTCGGTCGCTACTGTAACTGCATCTACAAATTCCTGAGCAAAAGCTGGCACTGCTAGTGAGCCTGTAGTCAGAATTGTAAACAACGCTAGTGTTGCGTACAGAGTATTCATCTTGTCTTTTCGTTCTATCGAACACTATTTAAGGTTAGGAAAAAAATCATTGACTAATAACGAAAAATATTGGATTTTTTGGCGGATCTTGATTAAATATATATAAAGTCTTTTCGGAGTTTTTTCAATTTGTCTGGTAATTTTCGATATTTAGCTAATGCTATCCAAGGTGGTCTAGTTGGCAACTAAAAAAACACACGTTCTAGTACCCGATCACATTTACGTCCCAAAACATGAGATCATGAACAAAAAGGATGCAGAACAAGTCCTCAAAAAATTCAATTGTAAACCAACTGAAATGCCTCTGATTTTTGCAAATGATCCTGCAATTATCGGACTAGGTGTAAAGCCTGGAGATATGATAAAAATCACACGAAAGAGTCCAACTGCAGGCGAAAGCATCTACTATAGATACGTGGTGGAAATCTAAATGCCTGACCCATCTAACAAACGCTGGCCAATCATTCATGACCTTCTAAAAAGAGAGGGAATCGCAAGACAGCACCTTAATTCTTTTGATGAATTTCTGGAAAGGGGATTACAAAGCATTATCGATGAAGTAGCACAAATTGAGATTGAAAATGCGGAATATCCATACAAGATTCAGCTTGGTAAGGTAAAACTACAACAGCCAAGAATGATGGAGCTTGATGGTTCTATTACTCATATCACGCCAACTGAGGCAAGACTGCGAAACGTATCGTATTCTGCACCGATGATGATGGAGGCAACCGTAGTAGAAGACGGCAAAATCCTAGAATCCAGATTTGTCCACATTGGTGACATTCCAGTGATGGTGCGATCTAACGCATGCATTTTGCACACTTTCCCTACCCAGAAATTAATTGAACATGGAGAAGACCCAAACGATCCTGGTGGTTATTTCATCATTAACGGATCTGAACGAGTCATAGTGGGTCTTGAAGATTTATCGTACAACAAAATCATTGTCGACAAGGAAAAAGTTGGCGGCAACGATGTATACAAGGCCAAAGTCTATTCATCAATTGTTGGTTATCGCGCAAAACTAGAACTCGTAATGAAAAACGATGGATTAATTGTTGCAAGGATTCCAGGATCCCCAGTAGACATTCCAGTAGTTACATTGATGCGAGCACTGGGACTAGAGTCTGACAGAGAAATTGCAGCTGCTGTATCACTAGTAGAGTCAATCCAAAATGAACTAGAGGCATCATTTGAAAAAGTAGCTGAGGTTCAAACATCAAAAGATTCCATAGTGTATATTTCTAAAAGAATTGCACCAGGAATGTTAGAAGAATTCCAAATCAAACGAGCAGAAACACTGCTTGATTGGGGTCTTTTACCACACCTAGGAAAGCATCAGGAAAACAGACGAGAAAAGGCACAGTTCTTGGGTGAAGCAGCATGCAAGTTAATTGAGCTAAAACTTGGTTGGATATCACCAGACGACAAAGACCATTATGGTAACAAAGTAATCAAATTCGCAGGACAGATGTTGGCTGATCTGTTCAGAACTGCATTTAGAAACTTGGTCCGCGACATGAAATACCAACTTGAAAGATCCGGACAAAAACGAGGAATCAACGCTGTTGCTGCAGCCATTAGACCAGGTATTGTTTCTGACAAGCTAAACAACGCAATTGCAACAGGAAACTGGGGCAGAGGCAGAGTTGGAGTAACACAACTACTGGACAGAACAAATTATCTATCTACAATTTCTCACCTTAGAAGAATCCAATCACCATTATCAAGAACTCAGCCAAACTTTGAAGCAAGAGACTTGCACCCAACTCACTTTGGAAGAATTTGTCCAAGCGAAACCCCGGAAGGATCCAACTGTGGTCTAGTCAAGAACTTGGCATTATCTGCTATAATATCAGTAAATGTCTCACCAGAAGAAATCATTGAAAAGCTGTATGATTTAGGTTCTGTACACTTTACAGATGCTAAAGAGGATCTAAAAAGAGACGGAACTCGTGTATTTGTTGATGGCAGACTAGTTGGATATTACAAGGATGGCGACAAGCTAGTAGAATCATTACGCGATTTGAGAAGAAACTCCAAGATTCACCCACATGTAGGAATTTCATTTTTCAAGCCAGACGTAGAAGGTGCAACAAAACGTCTCTATGTTAATTGCAATGCAGGACGTGTCCTAAGACCACTGATTGTCATAAAGGACGGCAAGTCACTACTCACACAAGAGCTAATCGACAAAGTCTCAAAGAAGCTCATGTCTTGGAATGACCTTCTAAGAATGGGAATAATTGAACTAAATGATGCAAACGAGGAGGAAAACTGTTACATCACAATAGACGATAAAGATACCAAAAAATTCACTCATTTGGAAATCTTCCCATCAGCAATCCTAGGAGCAGGTGCATCAATCATTCCATACCCAGAACACAACCAATCACCAAGAAACACATACGAATCTGCAATGGCAAAACAAAGCCTTGGCTTTTCTACACCAATGATGAACACAAGTACCTATGTCAGACAACATCTGATGTGGTATCCACAAACACCGATTGTTACAACTAGAGCACTAAACTTGTTAGGAATGGAAGACAGACCAGCCGGACAAAACTGCGTGGTTGCTGTATTGCCATTTGATGGTTACAACATTGAAGACGCAATTGTAATTTCCAAAGCTGCAGTCGATAGAGGTCTTGGCAGAACTTTCTTTTACAGAATTTACGAGGCAGAAGCAAAACAGTATCCTGGTGGAATGCGAGACAATTTTGAAATTCCAAACGCCGAAGACAACATCCGAGGTTACAAGGGAGAAAAAGCATATCGATTACTAGAAGAAGACGGAGTCATCGCAACTGAATCAAACGCAGTTGGTGGCGATATTTTGATCGGCAAAACCAGTCCCCCAAGATTCATGGAAGAATACAGAGAATTTGAATCAAAAGGACCATACAGACGAGATACATCAATCGGTGTCAGACCATCAGAGACTGGCGTCGTAGATACCGTAGTAATGACACAATCCAACGAGGGCGGCAAAATGTACAAGATTAGAGTAAGAGACATGAGAATTCCAGAAATCGGTGACAAGTTCGCATCAAGACACGGACAAAAAGGTGTAGTCGGCATACTGGCCAGATACGAGGACTTGCCATACACTGCAGAAGGAATAATCCCAGATGTATTGATCAATCCACACGCATTCCCATCACGTATGACTGTTGGAATGTTCATGGAGTCTGTCTCTGGTAAAGCAGCTGCAGTAAGAGGTGTAAGATTTGATGGCTCTGCATTTGTAGGAGAAAAAGTAGAAGAGATCAAAACAGCACTAGAAGACTCTGGTCTGAAATATTCTGGTAAAGAAATAATGTATGACGGAAGAACTGGAAAACCGTTCCCAGTCGAAGTCTTCATTGGAGTTGTATATTATCAAAAACTACACCACATGGTTGCAGACAAGATTCACGCAAGAGCAAGAGGCCAAGTCCAAATGTTGACCAAGCAACCAACAGAAGGTCGTGCAAGAGGTGGGGGACTCAGATTTGGTGAAATGGAACGAGACTGCTTGATTGCATATGGTGCATCAATGATCCTAAAAGACAGATTATTGGATGAATCAGACAAGTCTGAAATCTATGTTTGCGAAAGATGTGGATTGGTCGCATACCATGACATTAAACAAAGAAAATACGTTTGCCGAGTCTGTGGAGACAAGGCCAAAGTTTCATCAGTATCAGTTGCATATGCATTCAAACTGTTACTACAAGAAATGCAAAGCCTCAATGTGGCGCCAAGACTAATGATAAAGGAGAGAGTGTAATTGTCAGTTCAAACAGTAAAATCAATTGATGGAATCAAATTCTCAGTTTGGTCTCCAACTGAAATTAGAAAATATTCCGTAGCTGAAATCACTGCACCAGAAACATACGACGAAGACGGCATGGCAGTACAAGGCGGACTGATGGATGGCAGACTAGGAACACTAGAGCCTGGACAAAAATGCCTTACCTGTGGAAACACTGCAGCAAGATGCCCAGGTCACTTTGGTCACATAGAGTTAGCAGAACCAGTTTTGCACATTGCGTTTATTGACAACATTCACAAGTTATTGCTTGCAACATGTCGCTCTTGTTCTAGACTAAAACTCCCACAAGAAGACTTGGACAACTACGGCCAAATTCTCAAAAAGGAAGCAGCCTACACCATAATCTCACAAAAAAGAATCCCAGAAGAGATTTTGGATAAGGCAAAAAAGGCAAAGGAATGCCCACACTGCGGAAAACCACAATACGACATGATATTTACAAAGCCAACAATCTTTATCGAAAAAACCGAGATCGGAGAACACAGACTATTACCAATCACCATTAGAGAAAGATTTACACAAATTCGAGACGAAGACCTCAAACTTTTGGCCTATGATCCAAACACTGCAAGACCAGAATGGTTCATTCTCCAAGTTTTGCCAGTACCACCAGTAACAGTAAGACCATCTATAATACTAGAGACAGGTATCAGATCAGAAGACGATCTTACACACAAAATGGTAGACATCATTCGTGTAAACCAAAGACTCAAGGAAAGCAAAGACGCTGGAACTCCACCACTAATTGTGCAAGATCTAGTTGATCTATTACAGTATCACACAACTACATATTTTGATAACGAAGTTTCTGGAATTCCACAAGCTCACCACCGCTCTGGAAGACCACTAAAGACACTAACACAACGACTCAAAGGAAAGGAAGGAAGATTCAGAGGATCACTCTCTGGAAAAAGAGTAGACTTTTCCAGCAGAACTGTAATTTCTCCGGACCCAAGTCTTGATCTGTCCGAAGTCGGCGTGCCAGAAGCAGTAGCAAAAAAACTAACAATTCCGGAAATTGTAACTGAGTGGAATATACAGAGAATGCGAGAACTGGTAATCAACGGACCAGACAAGTTCCCAGGCGTCAATTATATTGTAAGACCAGACGGCGTCAAAATTAGACTGGACTTTGTAGAGGATCGCTCTATCATTGCTCAGAACATTGAGGTTGGATATCTGGTTGAAAGACACCTAGCAGATGGAGACATTGTAATGTTCAACCGACAACCATCACTACACCAAATGTCAATTATGGCTCACTATGTGCGAGTCTTGCCAGGCAAGACTTTCAGATTGCACCCATCAGTATGTCCACCATACAACGCAGACTTTGATGGGGATGAAATGAACTTGCACGTGCCGCAAAGTGAAGAAGCTCGTGCAGAAGCAATACTTCTCATGAGAGTTCAAGACCAATTAATCTCACCAAGATATGGCGGACCAATCATTGGAGGACTAAGAGACTTTATCACTGGATCATATCTTTTAACTAAAGACGATACACAACTTACTCCACAAGAATTTGCAAACTATGCAATGCTTGGTGGATACGAAGGAACATTCCCAGATCCAGCAACAAAAGGCAAAGACGGCCCAATGTACACTGGCAAACAACTCTTCTCATTGTTTTTGCCAAGTGACTTTAACTATGTCATTACATCAAAATGGTCCAAGGGAACAAAGGGCACACAAAAAGATGTTGTAATCAAAAATGGCCAGCTAATCAGCGGTGTAATCGACAAGGCATCAATTGGTGCAGAAGAACCAGAAAGCGTTTTGCACAGAATTGCAAAAGACTATGGCAACGCAACTGCAAAGAAATTCCTCAACTCTGTTCTAATTGTGGCAAAACAATTCATCACTCACTATGGATTCAGCTATGGATATTCTGATCTAGAGCTTTCTGAAAAAGTGCACTCTGACATTCATGCAGGAACCGACGAATCATACAATACCGTCTATGATCTGATCTCACAGGCAAAGAAAGGCACACTAAAGCTAACAAGAGGTCTTTCTGCAGATGAAGCACTAGAAGCATACATTGTAAACGAATTATCCAAAGCAAGAGACAAAGCAGGAAACACTGCTGATCAACAGCTAGACAAAAACAATGCCGCAAGAATTATGGCAACAACTGGTGCCAGAGGCTCATCACTAAACATTGGTCAGATGGCAGGCGCATTAGGTCAACAGTCAATTCGTGGTAATAGACTAAACAAGGGATACAACAACCGCGCACTTCCACACTTTAAGGAAAATGATGACAACCCAGACGCACATGGATTTGTAAAATCAAACTATAGAGACGGATTATCCACAATAGAATTCTTCTTCCACGCAATGGGTGGACGAGAGGGACTAGTCGACACTGCAGTTAGAACGCAACAATCTGGTTACATGCAGAGAAGACTAGTTAATGCGCTAGAACACATCAAACTAGAATATGACAATACCGTCAGAGATCCACACGGCCACATCATCCAATTCTTGTATGGTGAAGATGGAATCGATGTTGCCAAGTCCGACCATGGTGAAGCATTCAACATTAACAGACTGATTGAATCTGAAACAATTGTAGACTCGGGCAAAAAGATTACCAAAGAAGAAGCAGAAGAAATGCTAAAGAAATACACAAAACCATTCAACCCAAGACTGAACAGCCTTGTAGAAGAAGCAATCTTACATTCTAAATTATCTAAAGAGGGAACAGAAAAAGTCCTCAAAAAGGCAGTTGACTTATATCACAAGGCAAAGGCAGAGCCAGGACAAGCAGTGGGAATTGTAACTGCACAGTCTATTGGCGAGCCAGGAACTCAGATGACACTTAGAACTTTCCACTTTGCAGGAATTAGAGAAAGAAACGTAACACTAGGCTTGCCAAGACTCATCGAACTAGTGGATGCAAGAAAGAAACCAGTCACTCCCACAATGGACATTTACTTGGAAAAACAATATCAAAAATCAAGAGAAAAGGCAATTGAGGTAGCTCGCAACACACTACAAACCAAAGTATCCGCACTAATTGAAAGCGCAGAAACCGACTATGCGACCAAGATAACACTGGAATTAAGCTCTACTGCATTATCACAAAGAGGCTGCACAATTGAAGAAGTCGAAGCAGCACTATCATCAAACAAAAAGTTCAAGCTAGAAACAAGTGGCAACACCATAACACTAACACTGGCAGAAGAATCTGATGCGCCAACAGTAATTGCAATTAGAAACAAAGTCCTAAACTCTATAGTAAAGGGAGTTCCAGACATCACCAGAGTTACAGTTGCACAAAAAGACGACGAGTGGGTCATCCAGACAACTGGATCAAACCTTGCCAAAGTTCTTGAAATTGATGGAATCGACAAGCAAAACGTTAGAACAAACAATGTCTTTGAAATTGCAGCAACACTTGGTATAGAGGCCGCAAGAAATGCACTAATCAATGAACTATCCACAACACTAGAAGACCAAGGACTAGAAGTAGACTCTAGATACATCATGTTGGTATCCGATATGATGTGTTCTCGTGGATACTTGCAACAAATTGGTCGACACGGAATAGCAGGAACCAAAGACAGTGTTTTGGCAAGAGCAGCATTTGAAATTACAGTTCCAACAATTGCAGAGGCAGCACTCACTGGAGAAGTTGAAGAACTCAAAGGCGTAACAGAAAATGTGATCGTTGGCTCTAACATTCCAGTTGGTTCTGGAACAGTAGACTTGTACATGCAAGTCTCCAAGAATTAATCATTAGTTATCTTCAAAAACCAGAATAGATTTGTCATGAATGTTGCTAGCGTTACTTGCAATATCTTTACTCATTACTGGGGCATTTGCAGAGCAGGCCCCGGATTATTACAAACCGTATGCCCCAATTTACTTTGATAAGCAAGTCTATTCGTGGACTGACAAAGTCCGAATAACAATTGTATCGCCTGCGTGGGATGAAGATGAACATGCAATCAATTCCATTGGTGATGATCCTGATCATCCAATCAAAATTTCAACTTCTTCACATTCTTTGAACAGGTATGAGCTGACAGAAACTTCGCCAAACAGTGGAATCTTTACTGGAGAAATAATATTGTCTGGATTTGCGCATGATGTAGATGGTGACGGACAAGACGATACTACACCAAGAACAACTGGCAGTGGTCCAACTGGTGGGTTTTTAGAAGCAAAACGTGATGATGGACTGACGTTATCATTTGAATTTGCAGATGGAGTTGTACTAACAAAATCAGTTAGCATAAGCTGGAATGTTGGACAAGTAGAATTTGATAATTCAAATTATCTAGAAAGCGATCAAATAATTATACGAGTAATAGATCCTGACATGAACCTAAATCCAGAAACTCTTGATGATCTAACAATTGATGTCTCATCTAACTCTGATTCTGCAGGAATTGAAATAGTTGCAACAGAAACCGAAGAAGAGTCTGGTGTCTTTGAAGCAACAATAATTCTGACACAAAGTGATGATTCTTCTGGAAACAGACTGCGCGCATTATCTGGTGATACTTTGACTGCGATATACCATGACAGAACTCTGCCCGAACCATACTCTATACAAGATGAGCTTGGCGTAATTGCAAAATCAGTAGTTGATTTAGATTCTCCAAGTATGCAAAGAATTGCAATTGATCAAATCTACTTGGCAGACTCGCAGGGACAGAAAATTCCATATCCTAACCAAAACCAGCAATTACAAATCATAACTAAAATTCAAAATTTGCAATCATACCGACAAGACTTTACAAACATTATACAAGTAACTGACAGCTACAACTCTATTGTATCGTTGTCGTGGATTGCAGGCTCACTGGAAGAAGGCCAGCAATTTGAGATATCACAGTCTTGGACTCCAAAGCATAGTGGAGATTACACCATTGAGGCCTTTGTATGGAAATCCCTTGAGAATGCAGCCCCTCTTGCGCAAACCCAGGTGCAAAACATAACAGTTCAGTAACAATGTAGCCTAAGAATATTATATTTGACTCAGCTTTTAGAACCATGGCTAAAACAACACTGTCAATATTGACAGTCAGTATACTGTTGTCTGCCGCATTTTTTACTTCGTTTGCAATGATGGACTCGGCTGATGCTGAAAAAGCAAAAGGCTCCAAAACAGCAAGCAAAATTTGCGGTGACAAGTTATGTAAGGAAGTAAAGAAAACGACTGTTAAAGATTCAGCAAGCAAAGCAAAACCTGTTGCATGCACCAAAGAGTACATGCCAGTTTGCGGAGCAAATGGAATCACATATGGAAACCAATGCATGCTAAAAGCAGAAGGAATGAAGCTTGCACATCTAGGCGAATGCAAATCTGCAAAACCTACTGATGGACGAATGATGGACAAGCCAATGATGCATTCGTATACAATTGCATCAAAGACTGTGACATCTGTACAGGACCCAGGTCTTGGACACGAATCACATCAGCTGGCAATTGTTCTGGCTCCGTCTGCAAACATCTACAAAGGTTCTATCACATATTCAGCATCCGAACCAGTGCAGCTAGTAGCTTTGACTGGACCACTTGCTGAAGGTGAGGACAAGGGACAGCCAATCTGGACACCAGATGGCAAAACAAAATTTGCCCTAACCTTGGTTGATTCAACATCAGCTGGAACTTGGAACTTTGCAGGAAATGCACTTGCAGTACATACAAAAAATGCTGAACCATTCACAGTAAGCTATACTGTCAGCTATATGGAAAAAGAAACATCAGATACTGTCAAAACTGGTACAATAACATCTGTACAGGACCCAGGTCTTGGACACGAATCACACCAGCTGGCGATAATTTTGGCGCCATCTGAAAAACCATACAGCGGAATACTCACATATTCAGCATCCGAACCAGTGCAGCTAGTAGCTTTGACTGGACCACTTGCTGAAGGTGAGGACAAGGGACAGCCAATCTGGACACCAGATGGCAAAACAAAATTTGCCCTAACCTTGGTTGATTCAACATCAGCTGGAACTTGGAACTTTGCAGGAAATGCACTTGCAGTACATACAAAAAACACAACACCATTTACTGTCAGCTATACTCTAGCTGCATCACAGTAAATTTTTCCTCTTTTCTTATTTTTAATTAAAAATTGTACATTTGATCAAATTACATATTGATAAGTCTATAAAGGAGCTATCTAGAATCGTCATTACACGGTGATATAATGGGCAAACTATTAGAAAAAGCACTCAAAGACGCACTTAGCGATAACAAATGTGTGCTTGGTGCAAAACAGGTAGTACAATCAATCAAAAACGCAAAACTAGTCGTCATTTCAAAATCACTAAGCGATAGTGAACTAGAACAAATTCAAAAATCCACAAACGATGGAAAAGTTTCCACACTGAACTTTGATGGAACATCAGTTGCATTAGGAAAATTATGTGGATTACAATTCAGAGTATCAGCAGCATCACTAACATCAATTGCCGATTCCAACATCAAGGCAATACTAAAAGAAGAATCATAATGATCACTGAAAGTTTAAATGAGAGCCATCTCGGTTTGAGATAATCCGTCGATATGCCACAAACAATCAAACTAACAACTGATCAAATGCGTTTGATCTCACTTTTTCAAAACGTAACTGGCGCATCTGCGCGTGATTGTGTGGAAGACGAAAAACAAAACAGAGTAATTTTTGTAGTAAATGAAGGCAAAATGGGTCTGGCAATTGGTAAGGGGGGATCACACATTAGAAACCTGCAAAACATTGTCAAAAAATCAGTCGAATTAGTTGAATATTCTGATGATCCCGTTGTATTTTTGAAAAATATGCTAAACCCAAAACTAGTAACCGAAGTTAAAATGAACAAACGCCTTGATGGCACAACTCAGGCAATTGTCCTAGTTGATGCCAAAAAGAAGGGAATTGTAGTTGGACGAGAAGGAAGAAACGCCGAGAAGGCACGACTGTTGGCAAAACGCTACTTTGAGATTACAAGCGTTTTAATTAACAGCCCAGATAGAGTGCTAGAGTGATAGTATGGCAAAGTCACCATTAGGATTATTCGCAGGGCGTGTACTCAAAGCAAAACGCAAGCGACAACGCTGGCAAATCGCCACCTACAAAAGAAGACTACTTGGTCTTAACATCAAGGCAAACCCATTAGGTGGATCCCCACAAGCAAGAGGAATTGTACTAGAAAAAGTGGGAGTTGAAGCAAAGCAGCCAAACTCTGCAGTTAGAAAATGTGTGCGAGTGCAACTAATCAAAAACGGAAAGACGGTCACAGCGTTTTTGCCACGAGACGGCGCAATGAACTTTATTGATGAACACGATGAGGTTCATGTAGAAGGAATGGGCGCAACACAAGGCGGTGCAATGGGAGACATTCCAGGTGTTAGATTCAAAGTTTTCAAAGTTAATGGTACTTCTTTACGTGAACTAGTTCGCGGAAGAAAAGAAAAGCCGAGGAGATAAGAAATGGCCGAGACTCAAAATCTTTTGTTATTTAGAAAATGGGACATGACCGGAGTTGAAATTAAAGATCCAGGGCTAAAAACAGTAATTTCTCTAAGAAAGGTAGTATATCCGCACACATTTGGCTCATCTGCACTCAAAAAATTCAACAAGGCCGATGTAAATATTGTAGAAAGACTTGCAAACAAGCTTATGCACTTTGGTAAAAAATATGCCAAGAACACTGGTAGAATGGGTGGCAAAAAAGCGCGTACAATGAATACTGTAAAAGCTGCATTTGAAATAATCCACCTCAAGACTGGCAAAAATCCAATCGAAGTTCTAGTTAGAGCAATTGAGAATTCTTCTCCAAACGAAGACACTACAAGAATTGTATATGGTGGTACTGCATACCATGTATCAGTTGATGTCTCTCCACTACGAAGAGTTGATCTGGCATTGAGATTCATTGCTGATGGAGTCAAAGAATCATCATTTTCAAATCCTAAAGCAATGGAAGAATATTTGGCAGAACACCTCATCGCTGCTTCAACAAACGAAGCTGGAGCTCCTTCTGTCAAAAAGAAGAACGAACTAGAAAGAGTAGCACAAGCATCTAGATAAAAAGTAGCCCGAGGCAGATTCGAACTGCCGTCTCGGCGTATCCTCTCTAATGATCCAGAGCGCCGAATCCTTGACCTGAAAATTCATTTGGCCGCTAGACTATCGGGCTACTGAAAAAACCTCGAATGGTTCACAATATAAGATTTCTACTTTACTCTGACTTCTTTGATTGCAGTCGCATAATCGCACTCAGCCTTTAATCTCATGTATGGGATAAGTCTATAATGAATGGAATAAAGCTCGTTTTCCCTGAATAAAATATTTTTTTGAACTAGTGATACTAAACCTCGAGATGATACGGAAAGCGGCAGATTGTATCTCTTACAAATGATATCGCGCTTTTTTTGGTATTGTGACAAAGTAAATGATACCTCGTTTAGCTCCAAAATAAGAGGCCAGACAATCTCCTTCCAGACTAGCCTACGGTTCTGAGTTCCAGATGCGTACTTGCCTTTTTCACTCAAATATTAATAATCTAAATAATTTAGTTATAACTGCATTTGTCATCTCACATTTCTGAATCACTGTCTTTGTTGAAAAAAGACTGGGATGTTGATCCTATCTTGGAGGACTTTATGCTTGGCAAAAGAGCAGACGTAACAGACCATGCCATCAAAGTAAAACAAGTTGTATTTCACATTCCGTATCTGAGCAATGAAAAAAAATACATTTTATGGAAATGTTTTTGGCCTGATTGCCACAACTGCTGTGAGAGACAGGGACGACTACCGTTGACATCAGATGATCTAATCACAATTGGCAAAGGTCTGAAATATCAAAAGACTTCTGATTTTGTAAAAAATGAAACCTTGATTGCAACGTGGTTGGAAGCTGGACCATCTGGGAATAATGTCTTGATGACATCGGTAAATCTGAAAAGAAAAAAAGACGAAACAGAAGCAGATGATGGCACCCATATTCGATGCAGATTTCTAGATGACAAGGGAGCGTGCTCCATGCATCCAAATCGTCCTGGAGTTTGCTATCTGTATCCGTTTTCTACTTGGCTTGAAAATGAAAATGGTACTGCGCGTGTACATTCTACATACCAGTTTACTGGGGATTGTCCTGGATTTTACTTGGCTGAAACACTAGAGCCAATGAAGGAAATACTAACAGAGTATTCCAAGTCAATCTACGACTATAACATGAAGTACACCAGAACTACTCGTGAAGGATACAGCTTGTCTAGTTTTGTCTAGATTAAGAAAATCTCTTCTATTGCAAAGTAATTTTGACTATACTCTACAATAATACATAATCGAAATTCTCTACAGTTGTCGGGAATAGAGTTAATCGGAGATTTGGGATATCTGCTGTTGTTTTCTGCAGCAATTGGAATAATTGCGTATGTTCTAAGGCAGCCTTTGGTTTTAGGATTTTTAGTAGCTGGAATCTTGATAGGCCCATTTGGTCCATTTAGCCTGATTAAGGATACAACAATTCTGACGAATTTTTCCGACATTGCAATTGTTTTGTTGCTGTTTGGAGTCGGCCTGACATTTCCATTATCACACCTCAGATCAATTGGAAAGCTTGGAGTAGTGATTGCTGTTGTTGAAGTATTGGCAATGCTTGGCATAGGATTTGGACTTGGTCTGGCATTTGGATGGTCTACAATCGATTCAATGTTTTTGGCAGCGGCTCTGTCGATTAGCTCTACTGCCATTATAGTTAAAGTTCTAGAGGAAATGGGCGTAATTGAAGAGCCATCATCGTTGTTGTTAATTGGTGTATTGGTAATAGAGGACTTGATTGCAGCTGTTTTGATTTCAACACTGCATTCTTCTGTCTTGTCAGGTACATTTAGCTTTGATCAAACGTTATGGGAGATTGCAAGAATTGGCATGTTCATTGGTGGTACCATAGTATTGGGATGCCTTGGAATGCCAAAGGTCTTTGCGTTGTTATCAAACATTCCGCGATACGAGTTTACCATACTTGTCGCGTTAGGCCTAGCGTTTGGCTTGTCGTTTTTATCACACGAGCTTGGATTTTCTGCAGCAACTGGCGCGTTTTTGGCAGGAGTAATACTTGCAGGATCCAAATTTTCTGAAGACATTACTAATTTGATTACACCTATACGTGAGGTCTTTACGGCAATATTTTTTGTGACAATTGGTGCGCTAATGGATGTAAACATTATAGCTCAGTACTGGTTGCCTATAGTGATAATTACCATAGTTACTATAGTAGGCAAGACTGCATCTGTGTATCTGGGCGTGAGATTATTCCAGCTTGGGCCAAACAACGCATTGGGCATTGGATTATCAATGGCCCAGTTGGGTGAGTTTTCGTTTATTGTATTGATGGTAGGCCAAGACTTGGGTGCTACTAGCTCGTTCTTGTTCCCAATCGTTGGCATGGTTGTGGTATTGACTACGGTACTGGCTCCAATTCTGATCAAAAAAGGAACCAAAATGTTGCTTGCATACTAACACTATCTTTCAGTTCTCGAATCTCTAGTAAAAGTAACGAATCTTACCGGATGACAGTATTGATTTTATATTGATATGGATTCTCAAATCCACATGATGATTAGATCCTATCGATTCGTTAATTATGAAATTGTGATATTTCTAAGCCTTTGCAACTTTCATCAAATCGCGCATATGAATTTCCATTCCAAATCTCTGCTCGTTTTTCTTCATATATCGGAATATGGAAATCAGATCCACAATGCTTCGAATAGCTGAAAAATTCCCATTCATTTTTGCACGAATGAAATTCAAAACTTTGCCGTAAATTGCAAAATATTCTAGTACTTCTCGTCTGTATTTTGGCAAATCATTGATGTTTCTAACAAAAATGTCTGCGCAAACCATACTTGGTATGATCCCTTCACCCAATAATGGATACACCGTTCCAATTGATTCACCAACGCCTACTACCTTGCCGTGATAGAATGGCTCACACATGTTTGGAGTAGCAAGTCTGATTGGCCTACCTACTGTCTTGGTAATTTTGCCGCCGTATTGTTTGAAAAACTTGTCAGTCTCTTCTACATGGTTTTTCTTGTAATCACCAGCTCCAATGTGAGCCATATTATCAGATAATGGAAAATACCAAAAATATCCAGTCATTCCAGCAAACGGCTTTACAAAGAAATCATCGATTGGAATTTTTCCATCGTACTGAATCTTGTACTGGTATGTTGGAAGGAAAAAGTCTTTTTCTATTTTTGGCAAATAGCTACGATAAAATCCCGTACAATCAACGATCATGTCATATTCTTTTTCCAGATCTTCTAATTTTGGTGCAACACCATAATGTATTGTAACGCCTTCTGCCATTTTCTTTATCAGACCAATCTTGTCAAAAGTAACCAAGCCCTTTAGCTTGATATCGAACCTTTCATTGTTGTTCATATCAATATGCATGTCTTTGCCGTGATGTATGATGAAATCACCAAAGTTGATTCCAGACTTTGCACACAATTCTCTCATTTCATTTGCCGATGTACCCCATGCACAAATGGAATCGTGATTTTCTTCAGTCATGCGCTCATAGCCAACCACGTCGTGGTCTTTTTTGAGCCTGGATACCAAGTATCCGCCGGCAACTCCAATTCCTACTACGGCTATTTTCATTTGAGTTGGAATTTTTCTTGGTCTAATAAATAGAATGTGAGATTATTCTATGAATAGAGCAGGCTTGAATGGCCTAGCCATCTTTGCCTTATTTTTTGGATCATATTTGTTAGAATCTGATTCTGCAAAGACTTGTAAATCGACTCCAAATTCCTTTTTGATCAGAGTCGACAATTCAGAAGACAAAATTGCAACTTCATTGATTGGTTCTAGCTCCGCTATAAGCTTTCTCATTTCGACTGATTCGGCAAGAATAGAGTTTACAGATTTTTTTACAAAGTCTGGATCTTTTTTGATGTTTTCAGTTTCCGGATTTGCAATCAAGTCCTTGATTATGGCACCAATATTGGTCTGACCTGCAATAACACTGGCCGCTATTTTGCGAAATGCTTTGATTTTCCACGGATCGGCAGTGTACAGAACAATTTTTTGCGGAGTAATCTTAGTGACCTTGAGAACATTTTTGACATCCTCAATTGTTGATTGAAGCAATTCCTCTGATTGTATGGAACTAGAATCTGACGAATTGTTTGGAACAGGCCAAGCTGATCTAGATGCAAGACCAGAATTTCCAAGTCGCTCCCACATTTCTTCTACTATATGTGGTGCAAATGGTGAAAGCATTGCTACTCTAACACTTAGTGCTTTGTGCAATATTCCAGATACGTCTGTACGACCTTTAGCTTCAATTCTTTTCAAATACCATTGTAGATCAGATTCAAATGAAAACAAAATATGATGCAAAGCTTCTCGCAATCTCATCTTTTCTATTGCACCAGTTGTCTGTGTTATAAGATGGTCGAGTCTACACAAAATCCAATTATCTTCTGATTGTAGTTTGGCAGGCATGCTTGGCTTGCATCTTGCACAATCTTCGTATATTGATTCGAGCCTGCTTTTGATGGTATTGACTGATTCCAAATTGAAATCAGCGTCTTGAAGTAATTCAGCAGAGATTATGATTGCTAGTCTAATAGGATCTGCTCCATAATCGCGAATTGCCTTGCGTAGTGGAATTATGTTTCCCATTGATTTTGACATTTTTTTACCATCCATCAAAACAGAGCCATTGACTACAATCTCTTTTGGCCAAAGCTGTTCTGGAAATATTGCAACATGATTAAGCACAAAAAATGTTAAATGATTTGGAACCAGATCACGACCTGAATGTCTTGCGTCAACTGGATAGAAATATGTAAAGTCATTTCTGATCCTTGTTACTATGTTTTCTGACATGCCCAATTTAGCAGAGACTTGTTTTGCATTTCCGTTTCCATAAAACACAAACTCGAAAAACTCATCTGAAAGAGAGTCTGCTTTTAGCTCGCCAGAATTGACGTATTTTGCCAAAATGTAGTATGCCATGTATATGACGGAATCCGACAAACTCTCTACGATCCAGCCCTGATCCCATGGTAATTTTGTTCCAAGGCCGTGCTGTCTTGCACATGCGCGTTGTCTTAGCCAGCCAACAACATAGTTGAATTCTGTTCTTATTTCATTTGGAAGAATACTCATCTTTTCAAAACATTGGTTTGTCTTGTCTTTCCAAGATTGGTCTAGGTAATTCAAAAACCATTGATTGTTCAATAATTTAACAACGCATTCAGCTCCACATCTGCATCGAACAGGACCGTTATTCAATTCCAACAAAATATCAGAATTTTTTGATTCAGCAAGCCAGGCCTTGATGGTGTCTTTGGCTTCTGAAACTTTGAGCCCTGCAAACTTGCCAGTGTTATCTCTTAATACACCAGAATAGAATTCCTTGGAGTAAACTTCGTTTGTAGCCTCATCTAGTTTAGGATCATCTTGGTTTTTTATGCCTAGTTTTTGCACAATTTCTTTTGCCGGAATATCGCCAAATCCTTCTGTCTTAATTATTGGAATTGGTTCTATCCTGATTGAGGAATTTTGTTCTTGATAATCTACTAGTGCTTGATAATCAAATGGTGCATGTGCTGGAACAGACATTACTATTCCAGTTCCTGTCTGCGATTCAACAAAGCTAGCTGGAAACATTGACACTTTTTTATCTAGTATGGAAACAGTTTTTCCAACAAGTTCAGAACCTGGAATTTCTGCAATCAATGTTATGGTTTTGTTCAAAAATTCTAACTTGCGTGCACATTCTGGACTTACAAGCCAGACTTCATTATTTACTTTGATCTTTTGATATTTGATCTGCGGGTTTATCCAAAGATTTGTCACGCCAAAGATTGTCTCTGGTCGGAGTGTGGCGGTTGGAATTATCATGTCATCTAGATGGAATTTTATCAAAATGTATTCAGTAAAATCTGGCTCTACATCTCCAAGGGTATCATGCTGTGAGACTGGGTTTTGGTCTTTTGGACACCAACCTACAGGATGCGACCCCTGTACTACAAAGTTCAATGATTTTAGTTTTCGAAATTGCCATTCGATGAATTTCTTATACACCGGATCTATTGTAGTGAACTCGCGTCTCCAGTCAATAGAATATCCCATCTCTATCATTCCTTGTTTGATTTCTTCGTGAAAGTAATCAGCTATCTTGACTGGTTCAACAAACTCTTTGATTGTTTTTGGTGGAACATGATACAATTTCTCAAAATTTTCAATTAGTTCTTTGTTTCCTTCCTGGACTCGCTTTGCCATTCCTAGTATTGGTGTACCAGTATAGTGGAATCCCATTGGAAATAGCGTATTGTAACCATTCATGCGCAAAAATCGTGCATGGACATCTGCCAAGGTGTAAGTTCTGCCATGACCGATATGTTGTGGTGAGTTTGGATATGGATATGCAACTGTGATGAATTTTTTTACTCTATTATCAGGTTCTATTTCAAATTCTTTTGTTTGTGCCCACTTGGTACGCCACTTTGTTTCTATATCATTCCAAGGAATCATACGTTCACTGTCTTTTTGATTAAAAATTCTGCATGTGATATGGCATCTAATAGTTTGGAAACATCTTTTCCGCCACCTTGGCCAAATCTAGCATCTCCTCCACCAGAGCCGCCAAGCTTTACAGAAATCTCTTTGATAAGATCTCCTGCCTTGAAACTTGCCTTTTCCCCAGCAAACACGATTATTCTAATTCCTGAATCTTTCACAATCAAGGCACAATACAATAGAGTTGGGTCTTGCTTTATTGCCTCATCACCTACAGCAATATGGAATTCTTCATCTAATTCCTCATCAATAATGTGGTAAAATTTCACAGGGCCAAATTTCTTGGCAGCTATAATCACATCTTTTGCAGATGTAATACTAGTTCTTTTGATTGTTTGTTTTAGTTTTTTCTTGGCAGCTTCAGAGTCAGTCATTGCATGTTCAAATGATTTTAGAAGTTTCTCCCTGTTTGTTCCAAGTGATTTTATTATTGACATAATATCTCCTTCTTGTTTTTGTACAAAGTCAATTGCAGCTTGTCCTGACACAAACTCCATTCGGATTACTCCATCTTGAATTCTCTCTGTCTTTGTGATCTTGATTATACCAAGCTCGCCAGTTCGCTTGACATGAGTTCCACCACACGCTTCTACATCAAAATCCTCGATTTTTACAATTCGAACCGATTTTACAGGCACAACTCCGCCTTGATAAATCCTAAATCCAAAGGTCTGCTCAGCTTGACCCCGTTCATATTCCTGTATCGTAACTGGAAGATTTTTCTGAATTATTCCATTTGCAAAACCTTCAATTTTTCTGACTTCGTCATCTGACAGACTGGAATGATGTGTGATGTCTATTCTACCATAGTCTTTTTCCTTGAATGCCGAGTGTTGCCAAACCCAAGAGCCCAAAACATTTCTTGCAGATGAATTGACAACATGTGTACTGGTGTGGTGTTTTGTTATGTTTGAACGCCTTGTTACATCAATATCGCATGATACAACGCTACCTTCCTTTGGAGCGGTCCCTTTAATTTCATGTAATACAATACTGCCATGTTTTGTAACATCGATTACATCTTGGCCGTTTATTTTGCCATGATCTGGTTCCTGTCCTCCACCTCTTGCATAAAATGAGGTCTTGTCTAGTATGACGAATTTATTTTTGATTACTTTGAGTACTTTGGCATCAAACTTCATAGGATCGTCTTTGTAGAACAATAGATCTGTTTCTGGAATTCCTTCCAAGTCAAATTCTTCTATTACCTTTTTCTTTTCTGATTGGTGTAGCTCTGATAATTTGCTGTAAAAGCTGTCAGGAATCTCTGCTATTACATCATATTCTTTGAGATAGTCTGGCGTTATGCCATCTGATTCGTACAATCGAATCATATCATCTACATTTAGTGTTTTTTTCTGTGATTTCAAATTCTGTGCAATTTTTTCCATTCTGGATTTTGATTCGTGGTACCTTCCAACCTCAATTCCAATTATGGTTTTGACTTCGGAACGATATTGCTCCAGTTCTGAGTAGGTCTTTTTGAGATAGTCAATATGGGAGTCAATCAGCTCGTCTAGATCTAGCCTAAGCCCGAGCCTGTCGATTGTAGCCATGATTCGCCTTAGTATGATTCTTAGATTGTATCCGCCACCAACATTACTTGGCAATGCACCATCAGATATTGCAAAGATCAAAGTTCTCAAATGATCTGCAATCATGTACAGTCCTTCTAACGGTGTGATCATTTTGGAAAGATGACTGTCAGTCAGCTGCGATGATTTGATTGCAGCTTTTCTTACTTGGGATAAATCTGGAAACTTTTCCAAGTTTCTTGCAATTTCTGTAAAATATCTTGCTAGTATCTTCGAGTCTGTATCGATTCCAATTTTTTGGAATAGTTTTTGCGTGATTGGACCAAAACAGCAATCATATGCAGTTGGAGTTCCCATGGTAATCCATGCAAATCTTTCCAGGCCTGCTCCCATATCGATTATCTTTTGGTCTAGTGTTGTATGATTTCCCAACTCCCCCTGGAATTCAGTAAATACTGCGTTTCCAAGCTCCAGTCCTCTAACATAATATTCCAAAGAAGAGCCAAATGAACCACCGCCTGCCCAAACATCTTCTACAAATGTGATTTCGTTTTTGTTTATGCCAAATGATTCAGTGAGTAATCTAAAATCCAGATCAACACATTCGTCCTTCCAGTAACCTTTGTTGTTTGGAATGCTGTGCTGACCAATCATGCAAAAGCTAGAAAAATGCCTGCCTGTAACTCCAACATTTTCAATATCTTTGAATCGAAGACATGTCTGTGGAACAATCAAAGGATTTGCAGGAAATTCAAATACAACTTTGGAACCCATCACTCTTTGAAAGTCAACAATAGATGCAATGGTAAAGTAAAGGTCGTCTCGCCATCTGCACACAACTGGATAACGACTAATTGAGGTGTGACCATTTTTGACAAAAAACGATTCTACTTGTTTCCAGGCTTCGGTATAGTCAAATCGCTTTGACGTAGGAGGATTACCAATGAACGAATAAGTGTAGTCTGAATGATCAGGACATGCATTTCTACCAGAATCTAAAGTCCAAAAAAATCTCTTACATGTAACACATGATTTTCTTGTAAAGCCTTGTTCTTGGAATAATTTGATTTTATAATATCTCTCAGGCTCTGATGAAAACTTTGCAAGAATCTCGTCTTTGTTCATCTTGAGAAAACTTTGTCTGACTAATATTAAGAATTACCGTTTAGGATCAATTAAATACGCAAGTTTTGCAATTTTGTTGTGTTCGGTCGCAAGAAAAAAGAACTGCAAGAGGGTGCGTATGTTTTTGCATCAAAGCCAGACGGACAATACACCAATGTAATATTTGGAGTGGTAACTGGAATTGACGGTAGCAAAATCGGCGTAAGTGGACTTGTTGTAAATATGGCAGGCCTCAAAAACAAGGTTTCTCAGGGAAAGGCAGGTCCAAGATCAGAAGAGATTCTAAAAAACCCAAATCCGGAAAATTGCATCTTGGGGTTTGTGTATAGGACAGAGCACGACACATTCAATGGTGAATTAGATTTAACTGAAAACAAAGTACAGGAGATATCAGAAAAGTCATTTGATGTTTTGGATGGCTGGATTCGAGAATCATTACCAGAGCTTATCAATGCAGTTCTGTCGCTACCAGAAGGTGCAGAGCGAGACCAAGCAAAGAGAATAGTAAAACAAAGAATGGATACTCTATACGACAAGAACCTAAAACAGAACCTTTACTCTGTATGCAGAAGCCTCAAGATCCTAAACTAGACGTAGTTTTATATTATCCCCAAAAAGAGTCACGATACAATGGAATATGTTTATGCTGCATTAATTTTGCACAAACTCAAAAAGGAAATTAACGAAGCTAACGTTAGCGGTGTAATCAAGGCAGCCGGCGCAGAAGTAAGCGATGCCCAAGTAAAGGCACTGGTTTCTGCACTAGCTGATGTTAACATTGAAGAGGCAATCAAGGCAGCTCCAGTCGCGGTTGCAGCAGCTCCAGCAGCAAGTGCAGGTGAAGCTCCGGCGGCAGAAGCAAAGAAGGAAGAAGCTCCATCAGGCAAATCCGAAGAGCAAGCAATGGAAGGCCTCGCCTCACTGTTCGGTTAATTCCTCAAAATTTTCATTTTTACCTTTATCTAGTATATTGTATTGTATTGTGTAGTTGGCAGACGCACCATTTCTATTTCTGATCTATGTTTTCGACTTGTTTGGTACGGCGGCATTTGCACTTACCGGTGCATTCAAGGCAATAGAACACAAATCCGACATTGTTGGAATTTTGATTTTGTCAATCATAACTGGTGTGGCTGGAGGAACAATTCGTGATGTAATAATTGGCAAATTTCCGCCAAATTCTATTACTGATCCATTGTACGTAGGAATTAGTGTGGCGTCTGGAATCACTTTGTTCTTTTTGCATCCATATCTGAAAAATCATTGGAACTTGTTTCTCAAATTTGATGCAATTGGACTAGGAGTATTTTCTATTACCGGCGCAACATTTGCGTACAACATTTTTGGCCTGAATTTTTTGGCAATTGCATTTGCAGGAATCCTAACAGCAGTTGGCGGTGGAATACTACGAGATGTCTTTGTAAATGAAGTACCGTTCATTTTTGTAAAGGAGCTATATGTTACTGCAAGTTTTGTTGGCGTAATTGTCTTCTATGGGTTATTGTCTGTAGAGATCCCATTGTATCTAGCATCGATCATTGGCATAATTGCGACTACTATACTAAGACTGGTAGCAATGAAGTACAACTGGAATCTGCCTAAGGCACGAGAAAAATAGTTTTACGCTGCGGTGTAGCCTTTTGCTTTAGAAGCAACAGACTTGGCTTGGGCATTTGCCTTTTGCAATACTGCTTCTTTGGTATCTTCTGTGAGATAACCTGCCTCTACTGCAACTGAGCGTGAACCTTGTGCTGCTTTTGCTAGGACTTGTTTGATATTGTCTTTTGTGATATATCCTGCTTCGATTGATAATGATACTGCTTCTTGGTGTGCTTGTGCAAATAGTCCTCTGTACGAGTCCAAGTCAATTACCAGTTCTTCTCGTTTGTATTGGATTCCTTCCTCTAGTGCAGCATCAAGCAAAACACCTGCTTCAACTGATTTAATGTCTAACTTTTGTAGTAAGGTTGCTAGCTTGTTTGGAATTGGTTGACCTTTCTTTACTGGAGTAGAATCTTTTAGAATCCAAATTGTTCCTTGGTCGATTTTTGTTGGAATATTTGCTTCCTTGAATTCAGTAAGCATTGGACCTGGAGCAATACCTGTGTTCTTCGCTGGAACGGTAATATCGACGCTTGCAATATCTCCACCACGACCAAACATCATGATCTTGTTCTTGCCTAGTAGAACATTGAGTTTGAATGGTGACATGTTTGTAAACATCAAAATGCACTGACCAGTCAAGGCCTCTGCCATCTTTGCAATGCCTGGAACATTTAGTTTTGCAAGTGCTTTTTGTGCAACTTTGTTTTTAAGGCTAATTATCTCTACTTCGCCCAGAAATTTTTTTCGCAGTGGCAACATTTGTGATGAACGAACCTTTTCCATTCTGACAAGTGCAGTAACTTTGTATTTTTTTGGAAGTTCTTGCAGTTGCTGGTACATCTTCGTCTTCTTTGCAGGATACGTAGTTCTGTTCTCGTGCATTTACTTTCTTACCTGCTGTACTTGTTTTACTGGTTTACCCATTGATGTTTTTACAATAATTCGTCTAATGTTTTTGTCACCGCTTGGAAGCTTTTTCTCAATTGCGTTTAACACTGCATGTGCGTTTGCTGCCAAGTCTCCATCATCCATGGTCTCATCACCTATTTTGCATGACATTGAAAGAGAGTTCTTTACTTTAACTCGAATGGATGATCTAAATCTGTCCAAGAATCCTTCTATTGGTGCATTGAATGGAACTGGGATTGGCATTTTGCCTCTTGGACCAAGAAGCTGACCCAACACCTTACCAACTGTTGTCATGAGTTGTGTGTCTGCCAAAAAGAAATCATAATTATTGATAAATTTGCGTGCCTCTCGCTTGTTTGCTGCAAGTGTGTTTAGTTCATCACCAGAAACAACTCTGTCAGCATTTGCATTTTTTGCTTTGAGACCCATATCTCCTCCTGCCATCACACAAACGGTTGTTGGCTTGGAGAGTTTTTTTGGAAGCTGAATTGTCTCATTCATGGCAAAGCCTTTCTTTACATCAATATCCTTTAGGATGACATACATTTCCAAGGTCTGCTTGAACTTGCGTTCTTTATCTCCAGTCTTGGCATCCTTTATCATTTTGGACAGTTCAGCTTCGTTGATCAACGAAAACCTTGCAAAAAGGCCTCTTTAAAATCGTTAGTGTTGCTAGCCATGATTTTTGGTAAAAATTGTAAAATTTTCTAATTTCCAAATACTACAATGCATTATGTTCAATTTTCCACGCCTAAAATTACATTTATTAACATCAAATCGACTCTTTTGAAAACATTGCATAAACTAGATGATCTTGACATGAAACTCCTATACGAGCTAACGCGTGATGGAAGTATCTCAGTACCAAACCTCTCAAAGAAAATGGGAATCAATGCATCTGTTTTGTACAGCAGGATAAAACGTCTCACAAAAAAGAAACTAATCAAAAAATTCACAATCATGGTGGACGAGTCCCAGCTAGGCATAGGCGTCAAGGCAACAATTGGAATCAATCGAGATCCAAAGCTAAAGGACGCAATTCACAAACAACTATTGCAAACTGCAGAAATTGTCTCTATTTCAGAGGTCACAGGTAGATTTGACATAATGGTCTCTGTTCACGCAGAAAACCTAGAGCAGCTACACACCATTGTAATTGAAAAAATTGGCAAAATAGAAGGCATACAAAGCACAGAAACCTTCGTAGAACTACAAAAAACAGACAAAGAGCCGTCGTATCTAGTCGCTAAATAATTTACTTTAGTTTATCGTCGTATTTTCCGGCATTTACATCAGCAGTAAATTCTTTAGGATTCTTGCCTTCAATTTTGATTCCCAAAGAAACACATGTTCCTGCCACTTCTTTTGCAACAGATTTTATCGAAGTTGCATATGATGACTCTAGTTTTGCTTTTGCAACTTTAACAATGGAGTCTACTTTGATGTCACCAACCCAAGTTGATCCACTTGTACCAGATCCTTTTTGAAGTCCGGCCTCTTTTAGTAACAAAGCAGATGCCGATGGAATGCCTACTGTGACTTCCCATTTTTTGGTTTTTGTATCGACTGATACTGTAACTGGAACTTTCATTCCTTCAAAGTCTGATGTCTTGTCATTTATGGCCTTGATAATTTCCATGATATTGACGCCTAGCGGACCTAATGCTGGACCTAATGGTGGACCTGCTGATGCGCCTCCACCAGTTACTAGTGCAGAAACAGTTTGTGTATCAGCCATAATTTTGCTCTTTTATATGACGATTTAATCCTTCCTAAGCGGATGCAGATATTTTCAGATAGTTAGAGTCTACAGTTACTGGAAGCTGATATGGAGCATCAAGCAAAATGACTGTTGCTTCTTGTTTATCGTTATCAACACGAGTAACGGTTGCTTTCATTCCCTTGAATGGACCTCCAATGATTTCTACAACGTTATCCACCGCAATGTTTGGTGCAGTGCTCTTTGTCACTAGATATCCTTCAATGTCTTTGAATTCCATTTCGCCACGCAATTGTCCACGAATATGTCTTATTCCTTGTAAAGAATTGAATGCAGAATTTGCATCCTTTGCCTCAACTACGATATAGCCTTTGAGATTATCAACTAGTAAAACAGAGTAAAGATTGATCTGACCGTTGTTTATCTTGCTCTGGAGCAAGTTCATGACTACCTTTTCTTGACCTCCAGTGGTCCTTATTGCAAAAAGATGAGTTTTGATTTCTTGAGACAATTCCATCTACTCGAATTTGAACACCGAAAATACAAACTGAATTATAAATCCAATTGCTCCAATACCGCCGATTCCAAGTAGAACTAGCCTTAGGTGTTGCATATAGTCCTCTTTGTCGGATTTTTTGGCAATCTTCAGGGTGTTTATCATGTCCTTGAAGGTTTGATTCAGATCCATTGGTGGAGTTTAATATGATGTCCTTATATTTTTTGGGACATGGAACTCCTAATAGCGTACGAACAAGATCCTGCAGGCTACAACATGGCGAAATTCCTCTCTTCTAAGATGACAAAGGATGGAGATGTTTTCAGGGGCAAAAACTTTGATCTAACAATAATATCTAGTCCTGCAATTTCAGCAGATTGGCTAGAACAAAAATACCATTATGATGGATTTGTCTTTTTATCAAAACATGCTGCCCAGTCTGGCGAACTTGCGCTAACATGTCATAGCACAGGAAATTTTTCTGTAGCGCAGTTTGGCGGAAACGAAAGGCAAATTGCAATCCCACATCCACATTTGCAGAAATCATACATGCAAAAGCTAGATCAAAACAAGGATTCTTTTGCAGACTTTCAGGTAATTATAGAAGCAACACATCACGGACCGACTGCATTATCTAAACCTACAATATTCATCGAAATTGGAACTACTGAAAAACAATGGAATGATGAATCTCTGTGTACAAGTGTAGCAAAACTAGTTCTGGAAACAATGTCGGAACCAATAAAAAAATCTCCAGTCGCTCTTTGCTTTGGTAGCACGCATTATCCAGAGAAATTTACCGAAGAACTGCTTCATGGAAAGCACGCATTAGGAACTGTGATTCCAAAACATGCGCTGGAATTTTTGGATGGTACACTGTTCTCACATATTTTATCACAAAATACGGAAGCGAAATCTGCTTTACTAGATTGGGGGGGCCTTGGACCGTATAAACAAAAAGTACTTGACTTACTAAAGACAACTAATCTAGAAGTGATAAAACTTTGAACAGACTGGATCAACAAGTCTACAAAAAATTACTTCTAGTACCAAAAGGCAAAGTCACAACATATGGCGAGCTAGCAAAAGCAGTAGGTCTCAAAAACGGTCAGAGAATAATAGGACAAATCATGGCAAGAAATCCATTTCCTGTTGTTGTACCGTGTCATAGAGTTGTAAAATCTGACGGCAAAATTGGTGGCTATTTCTATGGAGATAAAGTCAAGACAAAAATGCTCTCAGACGAAGGCGTACAAATCAATGACGGCAAAATTAGAGATTGGGAAAAAACTATTTTTAGGTTCTAGACTTGCGGTGCTCTTTGATTTCCTCAATGAGACTTCTTAGATGAGCAATGTTTCTAACTGTGTTTCCGCCTATCTTCTTGTATAGTGTCCAAAATTCTGGATTTGTGATCTCTTTTCTGTCTTTAGCTACTTTGAGTCTGTAGCGTAGTGCTCGAACTTTTTCTACATAAACTTCTTTTTTACCAACACGTGCACCCTTGCGACCTTTCTTTGAACCGCTTGTGGTTCCTCGTTTTCCTTTTTGTGCTTTTTTGAATGCGGCTCTTCCACGTGAAGTGCCTTTTGCTGATTTTATTGTGATTGCACCAGATGTTATCAGGCCACGAATGTTTGCCCTTGTGATTGCATCTGCAATGTCATCTGATCTTTCCGGATCAAACTTGATTCTAGAGAGTCCTACTCCTACGACCCGTGATACGAGTCTTTTTTTGGTTCTAAGATTTACTACCACTTGTTCTCACTCTTGCATTGAATATTTTGAGTTTCTTTTGTGTTGCAGCTGCGACTATGGAAATTCTCTTCTTTGTTCCAACTCCGTGAGCAATTCTTACTCCATCGATTTTTGGATTTAATTTTTGTAAATCAGAAACATTGTGAATCAAATTATCTGTAAATCCTGAAGGATGCAGTCCTCTTGCTGCCTTTGGACCACCATAGCCTATTTTGACAAGACCTGGTCTACCACGAAATTTCTGCTTTCTTTGGTGATTGTCAACACCTTTTGGTTTTCTCCACGAATCTTCCTTTAGTCTGCGATAACGCCAGCTCTCTTGTCGTATAAAGTCTGGTCTGCGCTCATTGCTTTTCTGTCGTAATGCTAGCAGTTCTTTATTGATGGCCAATAGGATGCACTCTTGGATTTTTCAATAAATAGGTTGCCCTGAGATCAGAATCACAAAAGGTAAGAGATAATAATAATGCAGAGTCGGTTTGGATATTCAACTAGCCTTGGTTTGTTGATGTGATGAAAAAATGGATCCAAAAGCAACACTTACGCCCAAATTTATCGCGCAAATAGAGGCATTTGGAATCAAGCCTTCACAAGTTTTCAGAAATCTTTCCCCTGAAAAACTGGTTGAGGCATCCGTCCAAAGAAACGAAGGCATCGTGACCTCAACAGGTTCTTTGGCAGTAAAGACAGGAAAATACACCGGGCGATCGCCAGATGACCGATATATTGTAGATGACGATGAAACTCATGATAATGTAGAGTGGGGCAAGGTAAATCATCCATTTCCAATTGACAGATTTGACAAGATTCTTGCAAAGATGAAAAAGTTCGTAGATGGAAAGGAGCTCTTTGTCTTTGATGGTTTTGTTGGAGCAGACAAAGACCACAGACTTGGAATTAGAGTAATAAATGATCATGCTTGGCAAAGCCTTTTTGCAAGACAGCTATTCGTTAGGCCTTCCGCAGCAGAACTGGATAATCACGAACCAGACTTTACTATTCTATGCATTAATGGATTTGAAGCAATACCGGAAGTAGATGGAACTGGCACCAACGTCTTCATCCTAATTGATCTCACAAAGAGACTAGTCCTCATTGGAGGAACAAGCTATGCAGGAGAAATGAAAAAATCCATGTTTAGCGTAATGAATTATCTTCTACCAAAAAAGGGAGTCTTCCCAATGCACTGCTCTGCAAACATTGGTAAAAACGGCGACACTGCTTTGTTCTTTGGATTGTCCGGCACAGGCAAGACAACTCTATCTGCCGACAACAACAGAATGCTAATTGGAGATGACGAACATGGCTGGTCAGATAAAGGAGTCTTTAATTTTGAGGGAGGCTGTTACGCAAAATGCATCAACCTAAATCAAGAATCAGAGCCACAAATTTGGAACGCAATCAAGTCTGGTGCAGTACTGGAAAATGTTGTAATTGACAAGCAAACACTAAAGCCAAACTTTGATGATGGTTCACTAACTGAAAATACAAGGGCTGCATATCCACTGGAATACATCCCATCTGCAATCTTTCCAAGTGTTGGTGGAAATCCAAAAGTGATCATATTTCTTACAGCAGATGCTCTAGGTGTTTTGCCACCAGTGTCAAAGTTAACCAAAGAAGGCGCAATGTATCATTTCATGTCTGGTTATACCAGCAAGCTAGCTGGAACCGAGCGAGGAATCAAAGAACCAAAAGCAACATTCTCAGAATGTTTTGGCTCACCGTTTATGCCAAGACCTGCTGCGGTATATGCAAAGATGCTTGGAGACAAAATCCGTACTCATAACACCGTAGTCTATCTAATCAACACTGGTTGGTCTGGAGGACCGTATGGAGTAGGAAAACGTGTATCAATCAAATATTCAAGAGCAATGGTCACTGCAGCACTAACTGGTGCACTAGACATTGTAAAATACCGACATGATGATCTATTCAATCTGGATGTTCCTACAGAATGCCCAGATGTTCCATCTGAGGTCTTGAATCCAAAGTCCACTTGGCAGGAAAGTGATGCATACGATCTATCTGCTAAAAAGCTAGCACAGATGTTTGTGGACAACTTCACAAAATTCAAAGATGTTGATTCTGCCATAGTAAATGCAGGACCAAAACCCTAGTTCTGTTTTCTGCGAATTACCAATCCAACAATTCCGACAATAGCACCAATTCCCACAAGCATTGCTAGCTGCTGGTTTGGTATTCCGACATCAAAAAGAATAGTATGATTTGTAGATTCTACTAGAACTGAATTGTATAGATTGATTGTATCATTGTCTGATTTTAGCTCGACCTGAACCAAATATTTTCCAGCATTAGTAACTGTAACAGATTCTATCTTTGTAGGTGTAATAGAAACACTATCTACCATTTTAGAATCTTCATTGTATACGGATATCTTTGCATAGGACCAATCTCTCTGTGAATCAATTTTAAAATCAAGTTTTCCACCATCTTCAGAAATCTCGATGGCGCCATATGAGATTCGAAGCAAAATTGGAATGTGTTGTGTAACTTTATCAGAGATTATGATGCTTCCTTGGTACTGGCCAACTTCTTGCTCAATCATATTGGCTTTTACAAATAAGGACGAACCGTCAATCCAATGATCAAACTTTACAGTTGGATTGTCAAATCTTATGTCTACTTTTGGGTTTGGTACAGAATCATCTATTGTGTCTAGATCAAATTGCATTGTTTGAGATTTTACAAACGGTGATAAATCAAAAATGGCAAAATTTGGACTGATTATGAGATTCGCATCAAATGCCTTTGTTATGTTTAATCTTCCAACTCCGCTAATCTCTTGAGGGAACAATGTTCCAAATGTATCAGAGATAGGATCTGAGGTAGTGGAAATTATGGATTTAACTTGCTGTGGTTGCAAATTTGGGTTCTTTTGCAATAACAGAGCAACAGCGCCTGAAACATGAGGCGCTGCAAAACTAGTTCCACTAGTTAGATTGTATCTTCCATGAAGCGTTGTTGTATTTACAAAAACTCCTGGCGCTACCAAATCTGGTTTGATATAAAATGGAGATACTGGACCACGTGAGCTAAAAAACGATACAAAATCAGGATGATAAAACGCATTAACTGTGCCTACTGTTTTGTTTGCAAGCATTAATGATAGTGCCAATCCGTCTTCTCTTGACATAGACACAGCTAGGATTTTTGGTTGATATTCTGGCCCTTCAATTTTGTTGTTCAAATCACCAAGAAATACTCCCGGTTCGTTATTGTATACAATTAGTACTTTGGCACCTACATTTGCAGCATTTTTTTCTTTAGTGGAAAAATACACAAGCTCATCTTTTGTGTTACTGCCCCGTTCTACTAGCAGAATCTTGTTTTTTACATCAAGACCTTCAAGATCTGATACTCGACCATATTTTCCAAACACAATATCAGCAGTCACTGATTTGGTTAATCTATCTGTTCCAACCATTGGCAAAATTTGGAAACGCTTGTTATTGACATCAAGTGTAGCTACAAGACTTGCTGTAATGTTGTTGTATGTTGCTCCAACTGTTATTGCATTGGGATCTTTTCCGGGACTGCCAATTGAGCCAAGATCTGGGCCACTATTTCCAGCAGCTGCTACAACAACAACTCCTTTTCTGACTGCGTCATTTATCGCGTCTTCAATTTTGTCGTTGGTTCTGTTTACACCAAGACTCAGATTGATAATATCTGCATCATCCTGTACTGCTTTCTGAATTGCTTTGACTATCAAATCTGATGAAACCAAACTCCCAGTATCTGAAACACGATATGCCAAAATTTTTGCTTCTGGTGCAATTCCTTTTGCTTTTCCATTTGCTGCAATTATTCCAGCTACCTCAGTTCCATGTCCATTGATGTCTTGTGGAGTATTATCATTTTCAACAAAGTCGTAACCGCCAATTATTTTACCGTCTGGTCCAAAACCAGAAATGTCTGGATGAGTGTAATCAATACCAGTATCAATTACGGCCACTTTGATGTCTTTGCCGTAAAAGCCCAAATTTTGAGGCTTCTCTACTCCAACATATTTTGAGCTTTTATCCAATAGGATCTCCAAAGTAGGGTCTTGTTGTATTTTGATCGAAAAAAAAGCGGCCGCAGATATAATTAAACAAAAGCAAAAAACTAGCAAGCGAATTTGTCTCATTTTGTTTCGATAATAGCTAAGAATTGACGTTTGTTTTATTTCTGATGTCCAATTTCTAACATGTTCTAGACAAATCATTAAATTATGAAAATTGTCTTGCGATTCTATGGGAAAATATACACTTCCTGAAGTACCATATGCTTACGACGCATTAGAGCCACATGTTGATGCAAAAACAATGGAAATTCACCATTCAAAACATCACCAAGCATACACAAATGGCCTAAATGATAACTGGGAAAAACTTCCAGCAGACATGCAAAGCAAAGACTTGCTTGATGTCCTTGCAAGCATATCTTCAGTTCCAGAAGCAGTACGTGGAGCAATCAATTTCCACGGAGGCGGATACGACAATCACAGATTGTTTTGGAATAACATGAAGCCAAACGGAGGCGGAACACCAGGTGGAAAGGTTGCAGACGCAATCAATAAAGCATTTGGCGATTTCAATGCATTCAAAGAACAGTTTTCCACAAAAACCACAGCTATTCAAGGAAGCGGTTGGGGATGGCTAGTATTCAGTCCAAAATCAAAAAATGTTGAATACAAATCGATGCCAAACCAAACAAGCCCAAGAACAGAAGGATTAGTTCCACTCTTAGGACTAGATGTTTGGGAACATGCATACTATCTCAAATACCAAAACAAAAGAGCAGACTATGTAACTGCATGGTGGAATGTAGTAAACTGGGATGAAGTAGACAAGCGCTACTCCAAAGCACAATAATCTTACTCTTCTTTTTTGTTCAGATTCACATCAATTCATTTTGATTTTGATTCAGCAATTTTTCCAGATTTCTGTGCCGTTTCTAAATTCATTTTTAATGAATGCATTTATTAGCCATCTACAGGTTTTTTGTACATGAGTGAAGAACAGGCCCAGCAATTTCTCTATCAGATGCAAATGCTAGAATCTATTGCAGCAAGCTTGGATCAAAAAGAAGGAGCAATTGTAAATTTCTTACGCGAAGCAATCGCATCAGTTGATTCAATCAAAAACCTGTCTGGCGGACAAGAAGTAGAATCACTTATTCCATTAGGAATTGGTGCATACGCCAAGGCCAACATTGTTCCAAATTCAAAGATCCTAGTGAATATAGGTGCAGGAATTACAGTAGAAAAGGATCATGCATCAGCCATGAACTATCTGGAATCACGAATAAAGGAGCTCCAAGTTGCACTCAATGAAACCTCAGCACAAAAACACCAAGCGATGATGCAGCTAGAACAACTAAAAGAACAAATGAATCATCTAATGCAGTCTGCAGCTCCTAAACAATAAGTGATATTATGTTTGATAAGCTGCGAAATGCCTTCTCGTCAGTTGCTAAATCATTTAGCGAAAAAGAACTAAAGGCAGGAGATATTGATGATGTATTATTTCAGCTAGAATTAGCGCTCATGGAATCAGATGTGGCAACCGAAGTCATCGATTCTATCAAATCTGATCTAAAAAAGAAACTAACTGGAACATCAGTTGACAAAGCAGAAATCGAAAAATTCATCAAAAGCAATCTGATTGGAACTATATCAGAATTATTCGATATTGCAGGAAGTGTGGATATTTTTGCAAAAATCAATGCTAAAAAGGCAATAAACGAGCCTTGCATTATTTTATTTGTAGGAATAAATGGTACTGGAAAAACAACCACACTTGCAAAGCTTGGCTATCTCTTAAAACAAAACAAATTTTCTGTTGTGATTGCAGCGGCTGATACATTCCGAGCCGGAGCAATCGAACAATTAACGGAACATGCAAATCGACTAAACATCAAAACAGTTGCACAAAACTATGGAGCAGATCCTGCAGCAGTTGCACGAGACGCAGTGCTATATGCAAAATCGCACAAAATAGATTGTGTTCTAATAGATACTGCTGGAAGAATGCAGACAAGCAAAAACCTAATGGATCAAATTGAAAAAATTACCAAAGTTGTAAACCCAGATTTGAAGATCTTTGTAGGTGATTCGCTTGCAGGAAATGATACTGTTAACCAAGCACGTGAATTTTATCAACATACAACATTTGATGGTGCAATCTTAACAAAAAGTGATGCAGATGCAAGGGGTGGCGCAGCGCTATCTATTGTCAAAATTACTGCAAAACCTGTCATTTATGTTGGAATGGGCCAAGAGTATGCAGATCTTAGGCCATTTGATAAACAACTTTTCTTAGAGACTGTGTTTGGAGAAGGATTTACAGTTGTTATACCAGAACCAAAACCAGAACCAAAACCAGAACCAAAACCAGAACCAAAACCAGAACCAAAGAAGAAAAGCGACGATCCGTTCGAAGGAATCAATGATTCGGATATTTCAAAATATGCAGACTTGTACGAAGTTCCACCTCCAGAAAATGATGATGAAGCATTTGCAATGGCAGACAAGATTCGAAAATGGATTGCAAATGGTCGTCCAAAATCGGGTCAAGAATCAAAAGAATCTGAAAAAATGGGAGAATCAGAAGAGTCAGAGGATCAAGACAAAGTTAAAGAAAAGGAAGAAAAGCCAAAGAAGAAAGGACGTTTCGGTTGGTTAAAGAAATGATCAAAACTAAAGATATACTAACACTGGGTGAGCTTGACAAAAAAGAAATCACGCAAACAATAGATCTAGCAATCAACCTAAAAAAAGAACTCAAAAAAGGAGTCTCAAAACCACTACTCAAAAATAAAACACTTGCAATGATCTTCCAAAAACCATCCACTCGAACTCGAATAAGCTTTGAGACGGGAATATTTCAGCTTGGAGGACACGCAATCAATCTGTCAGCACAAGACTTGCAGATCTCGCGTGGTGAATCAATAGAAGATACGGCAAAAACACTCTCACGATATGTAGACGTGGTTATGGCACGAGTCTACGAACATTCGACAATTGAATCATTGGCAAAAAATGCAACCATTCCAGTAATCAATGGTTTATCAAATTCATATCATCCGTGTCAAATTCTGGCTGACCTTATGACAATACGAGAAAAGAAAGGCAAGTTTGATGGATTACATCTTGCCTGGATTGGAGATGGAAATAATGTGTGCAATTCGATGATGATTGGATGCTCAAAGGTAGGCATTTCAATGTCAATTGCAACACCAAAAGAGTTTGAACCCAATCATAAACTAGTAAAAGAATGTAGGAAACTAGTCAACATAGACACAAGCCAAGATCCAAACAAGGCAGTAACAAATGCAGATGTAATAGTAACAGATACCTTTGTCTCAATTCATGATGATCCAAAGCGACTCAAAAAATTCTTTCCAAAATACCAAGTCAACTCTACTCTAATGTCGAAAGCAAAAAAATCCTGCATCTTTATGCACTGTCTTCCAGCAAAAAGAGATCAAGAAGTTACGTCATCAGTAATTGATGGCCAACAATCTGTAGTATGGGATGAAGCAGAAAATCGTTTGCATTCACAAAAAGCATTACTTGCATCATTACGTATCTAATCGTTTATAAGAGCAACTCCAAGAGTTCACCAATATCGCAATGGCTTATTCAGTAATACTACGACGATTACGTGAGGAGAAAACCAACTATAAAAAGCGCAAGCTAATGTTGATGAGCCGCGCAGACTTTGTCACAGTTCAAATTTCAAACGAAAATACTTTGGTTCAAATTCACAAGCCACAGTTTACCGGAGATAAAATAGTTGCATCAGCACATTCTAGATTTCTAATTTCTAAAGGCTGGAAGGGTTCAAGAAAGAATGTACCAGCTGCATATTTGACAGGATACCTGGCTGGCAAAAAGGCACTTGCCTCTGGAACAAATGAAGCAATTTTGTATAGTGGTACACGAAGATATACACAAAGAATGGCAGCAGCATTAAAGGGAGTAATCGATGCAGGCCTGCAAATTCCAGCAAGCAAAGAAACATTGCCCGCAGATGAGCGAATTAATGGAAGTCATCTCAAAGTAAAAAACGATGTTGCAAAAGTAAAAGCAACTATTGATAGCGAGGTAAAGTAAATGAGCCAAACAACACAAAACCAAAGACATGACAGAGGATCAAGACCAAGCCGTGGACCAAGAAAAGAAGAGGAAGCGCCATGGGTTCCAAGAACCGAGCTTGGCAAAAAAGTAGCAGCAGGCCTTATCACTGACATGAATGAAATCTATTCTCAAGGATTGAGAATTCAAGAAGCTGGCATTATCAAAAAACTACTACCTGATCTAAAAAGTGAAGTAATCGATGTTGGCATGGTCCAAAAAATGACTCCAAACGGCCAACAAACCAAATTCAAGGCACTAGTAGCAACAGGAAACGAAAATGGCTGGCTAGGAATTGGACAAGGAAAATCAAAACAAATGAGAGTTGCAATCGAAAAGGCAACAACTAATGCTTATCTTAACGTCAGCCCAATCAAACTAGGTTGTGGAAGCTGGGAATGCAGATGCGACCAGTCCCATTCTGTACCGTTCAAAGTAAGAGGTAAAGGTGGAAGTGTCGTAGTAGAAATAGTTCCAGCACCAAGAGGACTTGGTCTTGTAGCAGGTGGAAAAATCAGAAACCTACTCAAATTAGCAGGACTCAAAGATGCATGGACTACCGCAAAAGGCTCTACCGCAACAATGAATTCAACATCAAAGGCAATCCTAGAGTGTCTAAGACAAACATTTAGTCAAGGTTGAGAAAATGGTAAAAGCATATCTTGTTGTTAGAATGAGTGGACAAATCAACGTCCCACACTGGGCAAAAAACACGCTTGAATTATTAAAACTAGACAAAAAATTCAGAGCAACAATCATCCCATCTAAAGACAACACACTTGGCATGTTAAATCGAGTAAAGCACTATGTCTCTTGGCAAGAAGTCAGCGCAGACATTGCAAAAGAACTTTTCAACAAAAAAGGAAGAAAGGCTGGATACAAGAAAATCTCAAATGATGACTTGGCACCATTGGGCTTCAAATCAATTGATGACTTGGCATCATCAGTTTCTGAAGGTAAAACATCTATGAATAAAATCAAACCAATCAAACCTTGGTTTGCACTTGCTCCACCAAAGAAAGGCTTCAAGAGAAGCACAAGAAAAACATACGGAGAAGGTGGAGTACTAGGACAAAACAAAGAGCTAGTTGAGCTTGTTAGGACCATGATCTAAGTTGGCAACACGACTACGAAAGACAAGAAAATTCCGTGGTTCCAGAACACACGGTTGGGGACAAATAGGCCAACACAGAGCAAGCGGTCACAAGGGAGGCCTTGGACAGGCTGGAATGCATAAACACTTGTTCAGCTCTTTGCTAAAAGACGATCCTGAACACTTTGGTCACGATTCTACTCATCCACCTCACCCGATCATCACAAAAAAGTGGGCCAGTGTAAGAGACCTAGACGACATTTTCGCAAAACACGGCAAGCAAGAAGGCGGAAAGAAAATACTTGATCTTGCAAGCCTTGGATACGATAAACTTCTTGGCGGTGGGCAAATAAAGAATGCCTATTCTGTCAAAATAGAAAGATACACTGAATCTGCAGCAGAAAAGATCAAAAAGGCCGGGGGCGAGGTGTTAGCTGTTGAGTGAAACCACCACAACTGGAATCATTAAACGCATAGTAGAAAAAGCAGAACCATATCTAGTTCAAGTCCCAAAACCAAAAAAGAAACTCTCTCTTCCGACCAGACTAATTTGGTGTGGAATAGCATTATTGATTTACCAAGTAATGGCTCAGACTCCGTTATTTGGAGCAACTGCACCGCAGTTTGACTTTTTACAGTTTGCCAGAGTAATTTTTGCATCTCAACAAGGAACCTTGGTTGAGCTTGGAATCGGACCAATTGTAACTGCTGGGCTTTTGATGCAGTTGCTCAAAGGTTCTGAAATTCTCAAGTTCGATTTTACAAAACCAGACGAAAGAGGAGTATTCCAGACAGCAACAAAACTAGTCACCTATATCGTAATTATTGTAGAATCAGTAGTGTATGCTATAGCTGTGTATGGCCCAGGAATTACTAATCCAAGCGTCCTGCATGTTATAATTGGACAACTAATTGCCGCATCTGTCATTATCATGTTCTTAGATGAGCTTATTCAGAAAGGATGGGGTCTTGGCAGTGGAATAAGCCTGTTTATCATGGCAGGTGTTACTCAGCAAATTCTGTGGAGCCTGTTCAGTCCTCTTCCAGCAGGAGATGGGGCTCTGATTGGTGTTGCACCATTTTTGGCACAATCTTTTGCACAAGGCGATATAACAAACATCTTGTTCCGTACTAATCAACTGCCGAGCCTGTTTGGTCTTGGAATTACGGCAGGAATTTTACTGATTCTAGTTTACACGCAGTCAATCAAAGTCGAAGTCCCAATTGTATCGACAAAATACAGAGGATTCGCTGCTACATACCCAATCAAACTGATGTATGTATCCAACATTCCAGTAATTCTTGCATCTGCTTTGACTGCAAACGCAGTTTTTATGGGCCAAATGTTATGGGCAAATCTGAATCCTAGAAACACTAATGAGCTATTCAATATACTTGCGCAATTCAATCCTGCAAGTCCGTCAACTCCAATAGGTGGAATAATTTACTATATCACGCCTCCAAGAGGAATCGAACTGGCAGCAGCTGATCCGATAAGAGCAATTGCATATGTCATATTTATGATTGGAATTGTAGTTGTGTTTGGAAGATTATGGGTTGAGCTTGGAGGTTTGTCCCCAAAGAGTGCGGCAAAGAATCTTTTGGATGCAGACGTTCAAATTCCAGGATTTAGAAAATCTAATCAACCAGTAGAAGCATTATTGTCGAAATACATTCCATCCGTCACTATAATTGGTTCAGCAATTCTTGGCGCCCTAGCAGGTGCATCTGACGTACTTGGCGTGTTTGGAAGCGGTATTGGAATATTATTGATGGTAGATATTTTGATCAATTATTATCAACAGCTAGTTCGAGAACAAGTCGAAGTCGTCATGCCTCGTCTGGGTGCTTTGCTTGGCAGAAAGTAAAAAAGTAGTAATCGTAGGCATTGCTGGAGCAGGCAAAACTACTCTGGTGTCAAAAATAGTCGATGTTCTAAAAACCAAAAACAAAAGCGTCAGTGTTCACAGCTTTGGAACAGTAATGTTTGAAGAGGCAAAGAAACTTGGAATTGAAAATAGAGATGAGCTAAGAAAACTGGCAGTAGAAGAACAAAAACAACTTCAAGCAATGGCAGCAAAAAAAATTGCTGGATTCTTAGATGATTTGGTAATTATAGATACACACGCATTCATCTCAACTAAAGAGGGATTTTACCCTGGTTTACCATATCCAGTACTAGAATTACTCAAACCAGCAAATTTTATCGCAGTATCTGCAAGACCTGAAGAAGTCTATAACCGAAGAATGAAGGATAACACTAGAAACCGAGACATCATATCTATTGAAAGTATCAAAAAGGAATTGGCAGTGCAAGATGCGATGCTTTCAAGCTGTGTTGTATTGACCGGTTCACCAATGAAATCCGTTCTAAACACAGAAGGAAAGGTTGAAGAAGCAGCTCTTGAAGTAATAAACGCAATAGGTCTGTAAAAATGGAACCAGTAGTAATTCTGCACTTTTTGGAATCAATCTTTTTGCAAGGTGATCTGTTTGGTATGAGTCAAGGCCCTCTTGGTAGTGCAGATCCGATTGTAAAAGGAATCATTCCATCGATGTTTGGAATTTTGGGATTCTCTATTTTGCTAAACTTGTTCAACGCAGTCGTACGACGAAAGCTAGTGGACCAAGAAAAACTACAAAGAATAATGAAAGAGACACGTGCATGGCAAAAAGAACGAATGTCTGCCTTTAGATCAAAGGATGCTGAAAAACAGGCAGAACTCAACAAAAAATCAGCCTACATGACTAGGCTAAATCAGGAAATGATGCAGATGAACATGCGTCCAATGATGATTACGTTTGTACCGTTGATTCTGATTTTCTATTTTGTATTGCCTCCATTGTTTGCATACACTGTAGCGTTATCACCAGTTTCACTAAATGTAATTCCCGGAGACTTCTTCTCACTTACATGTACTGCGGCAAAAGTTGACGGTAAAATATGTCATCATGAAAATGATGTCTATTTCTGGGGTTGGTATTTTCTTGGGTCAATTGCTTTTAGCGGCATAATAATGAAGCTCACCAAGACATCAATGGATCTCACCTAGATTTGCAAAAATCAATAATTATCTCAGGACCTCCTGCCATCGGCAAGACTACCATATCAAAAGGATTGGCCAAAGAATTTGGAATGCAAAATCTTTCCGGCGGTGATGTTCTAAAAGAGCTAGCACAAGACCAAGGATTTCAAACAAAAAGCAATGATTGGTGGGACACAAAGGAAGGAATGGATTTTCTAAACCAAAGAAAGAACAATTATGAATTTGATAAGAAAGTAGATCAAAAATTAAAAGAGATTTTTCTAAAAGGAAATGTGGTGATTACCAGCTACACACTTCCATGGTTAGTTGATGGTGGAATCAAAATTTGGTTAGGAGGGAGCAAACAAAACAGTGCAAAAAGAATGCAAAACAGAGACAACATGGATATGACAAATGCACTCGAAGTAGTCAAAACTCGTTACGACGAAAACAAGGCCTTGTACAAAAAATTATACGGATTTGATTTTGGCGACGATCTATCCGTCTTTGATGTGATAATCAATACGGATGGATTAGATGCTCAAGAAGTCCTGAATAAAGCAATCCAGGAGGTAAAAAAACTACTTTGAGCCTACCACAACTACAAAATCTAATCGAAATTGACCAAGACATAACAAATGATTCCTATGGAATCCCATATGACCAAAGAACAGTCAAGGATTTGCTAAATTATGGCCTTATTCTTTTAGATAAACCACCAGGACCAACCAGTCATGAAACAGTAGCATGGGCAAAAAGAATTCTCAAGCTGCCAAAAATAGGACATAGCGGAACCTTGGATCCGCAAGTATCTGGCGTCTTACCATTAGGCTTAGGTGAAGCAACAAAAGCATTAGGTGTACTGCTTATGGGGCCAAAAGAATACTATGGACTTGGAAGGTTGCATTCACAACCGAATCCACAAAAACTAGATGCCGTTCTAAAATTATTCATTGGAGAAATTTATCAAAAGCCTCCACAACGTTCCGCAGTACTAAGACAAACAAGAACAAGAAAAATTTACGAGCTCGAAGTAATAGAACAAAAAGAACGTTTGTTGTTATTACGGGTATTATGCGAAGCAGGAACATACATCAGAAAACTATACTATGACATTGGTGAGATGTTGGGACCTGGAGCCACAATGATAGAGCTTAGACGTTCTCGTGTACACCAATTCCATGAAAGCCAGCTTGTTACACTGCACGAAGTAGCAGACGCATTTGCAACTTGGGAGGAAAAAAATGACGACACTAAACTCAAAAAAATCATTTTACCAATAGAATTTGCATTATCTGAAATCAAGTCAGTTGTGATTCGTGATTCTGCAGTGGATGCATTATGTCATGGGGCACAGCTTGCAATTCCTGGAATCTTGCAGTTATCATCAAACATCAACAAAGGCGACCTTGTTGGAATCTATACCCAAAAAGGCGAAGTTGTAGCCTTGGCAGAATCGTTACTTACAACAAATGAAATCAAGGACGCAACAAAAGGGTACGCATTTCAAACAAGACGAATAATAATGGCGCCAAATACCTATCCAAAAAACTGGCGTACCAAACCAAAGCTAGAACAATGATTCCGAAAAGTCTAGTAATCTGTATAGTTACTGGCGTTGCGGCAGCATCGTTATTGGGTGTGTATCTACAACAACTAACCTCACAAAATGTTGTCTTTATTCAAGGATCATCCGTTTCTGGATATGTTGAAAAGAACAGTTATTCTGTTGGAGATACAATTTCAATTCAGATAGTAAATTCTGGAACGATGAAGATTGGATTTGCTAATGATTCTCCAGCAATAATAATTCGAGCACTTGATGGCACAATATTTTTCTCTACAACTTTTCCAGGACTGCAAATAGAGCCAACTCAAAGACATGTTTTTGAGTGGAATCAACAAAAAAACGACAACTCTCAAATTTTGGAGGGACGATATGTAGTGGAATTAATCGCACATGATGAAACTGGCAAGCAAATAACTGACAGCTTTACACTAGACATACTCAAGTAGGAAAACTTAAAACGAGTTTCACGAGAATCAGATTAGGTTTGGCAAAAATCAAGGTGGGTCTTGTAGGTATAGGTAATTGTTTTTCAGGACTAATTCAAGGAATAGAATACTATAGACAAAACCCAAAACAAAAGGTAATTGGAATAATGCATGAAAAGATTGCTAAATACTCTATTCATGATTTAGATTTTGTAGCAGGCTTTGATGTAGGCAATAATAAAATTGGCAAGACAATCAACGAAGCAATTTATGAATATCCAAACATGGTTAACTGGATTCCAAAAAACAAAATGCCAAAAACCAAGGCGCAAGTCTATGAGAGTCCAGCATTGGATGGGGTCGGAATATGGGTTGAAAACAGAGTCAAACCAATAAAATCCAAAAAATCAACTGATCAGCTAAAAAAAGAGATCAAAAAGACAATCGAACACACAAGAGCTGAAATCATTGTATCGTATTTACCAGTAGGCTCTGACAAGGCAACTCAATTTTGGGCACAAATGTGTCTTGACACAGATACCGCATTTGTAAACTGTATTCCATCGTTTATTGCATCTGATAAAAAATGGGGAGCAAAATTTGCAGCAAAAAAACTACCTGTAGTAGGTGATGATATCAAGGGACAGGTTGGTGCAACTATTGTTCACAGAACTCTGGCAAAATTATGCGATGACAGAGGAACAAAAATAGAAAAAACCTATCAAATCAACGTTGGTGGAAACACAGACTTTTTGAACATGAAAGAACAAGAAAGACTAGTTAGCAAAAGAATCTCAAAAACAGAAAGTGTTCAATCACAATTATCTCAGAGACTAGCAGATGATCAAATCTATGTTGGACCATCTGACTTCATTCCATTTTTAGGAAATACAAAATTGATGTTCATGAGAATTGAGGGAAGACAATGGGCAAACATTCCATATAATATGGAAGTTCGACTAGAAGTAGACGACAAGGCAAACTCGGCAGGAATAGTAATTGACGCAGCAAGACTAGCAAAACTTGCACTGGAAAGAAAGATGGGCGGACCAATCATTCCAGCATGCGCATATTTGATGAAGCATCCACCAAGACAAATGAGTGATCCTCAGGCAAAAGCAACGCTTGAGGATTTCATCAAAGGATAATCACCTATTATATAATGAATAATTTGTTAGGATTTTTGTCGAAAAGACTAGTGCCGGGGTCGCCTAGCCTGGTAGGGCGCGCGCCTGGAAATTACATACCATAAAGCGCGTACTCGCAAGGGTTCGAGAGTTCAAATCTCTCTCCCGGCGCCTTTTTTTCATAATCAATTAATGATTGTATACTGGGTTGATATCATTGCAAAAATTTGATGTGGCAATAATTGGTGGTGGAATTTTGGGCACTACACTGTCATATTGGATTTCATCTCTGACCAATCACAAAATCTGTGTAATTGAAAAAGAAGATCAGGTTGCATTACATGCAAGTAGCCGAAATACTGGCGTAGTACATTCTCCATTCTATCTGGACCCACAAAAAAAGAAAAAAATCGCAAAAGCTGCCCTTATCTCACACGATCTCTGGTCTAACTATGCCAAAAACCACTCCATACCATGGAAAGGCACTGGTACAATCGAGCTAGCACTGGATGAATCACAACATCATACCATAGAAAAATACCTCAAATGGGGAAATCAAAATGGCATTCCAGAATCTGATCTAGAGTTATTAGATTCTAATCAAATAACACAAAAAGAGCCAAACATCAAGTGTGATTCTGGAATATATTGCAAAAGAGATGCATCAACTGACTATGGTTCACTGACTAAACAATTACACCAAGAATCCATGCAAAACGGTACACAATTTCTATTCTCACATAAAGTGAACCATATCAAAAATAATGCAATAATTTTTTCAAATGGAAACTCGATAGAGTTTAATTTTGTGATAAATTGTGCTGGCGGATACTCGTTAAACATCGCAAAGCAATTTGGCCTAGCGCAAGAATATTCCAATCTTCATTTCAGGGGAGAATATTGGAGAATACAAGAACAATACGCAAATCTAGTAAATACCAATATTTACACAGTAGCAAAATTTACAAATTTCCCGTTTTTAGATCCACACTGGATAAAAAGAGCAGACGGACAAACCGAAATAGGACCAAACGCAGTTCCTGTGTCTTATCCGGAGGCATATTCCGGAATTGGAGGAGTCTCAAAAGCAGTATCAAAATTAGGCCAAATTGTCTCTGGCAGCTCCAAAAAACTATTACTTAATTCCGAATTTTTATCATTGATATCAAAGGAATGGAAAAGCTCTATTTCCAAGAACGCAATGGTTAATCGAGTCAAGGAATTTATCCCAAAAATAAAACCTCAATATTTTACCACACGAGGAACTGCAGGAATTCGTACCCCAATAATTACCAAATCTGGCGAGTTTCTAGCAGAAATGCTAGAATTAGAATCACAAAATTCTTTGCACATTATCAATTATAATTCTCCTGGCGCAACAGGTGCGCCAGCATATTCGGCATATTTAGTACAGCAATTATCCGACAAAGGAATTATCAATCCAGACAAAACTGTCAAACCAAGCATTTGGAATTTTGCCAAAATAATTGATTCTGTATAGATTTTGTGCGTAAAATCTAGAACAAGGGTTACGTTTACATAGAATTTACCAAAAACAGTTTTGTTGTTACCAGATAGGTGTTCCATAAAAGAACAGGGACGACAATGTGTCAATCCTCCAGAATTTGTTATATCCATTCTGTCAGAAAAAGACGAATACATGGTTGGTGTTGCATGCAACAAACATAGGGAAACAATTCACCAAAAATTAAGTGAATTGCAAAAGTCTGGCTCAATTCCGCAAGGCCAAATCAAATTTGAAACACTCAAGCCAGTTGGAACAGACTGTGTAAAAACAGATCCTGATGATCTAATTCAGCTAAAATCAGTACGAGACATGTTATACTGAATAAATCATCTTTTTTCCTTGCAAGCCCAAAATCAAATTCTGCACTGTAATCTGAGCCATTTTTGCACGAGTTTCAGCAGACGAGCTACCAACATGTGGCGCTAAGACAACATTTTGCATTTTCACTAAAGGATGGCTTTTACCGATTGGTTCCTCTTCAAACACATCAAGTGCGGCTCCTGCAATAATTTCTGATCTGAGTGCTCTGACCAAGTCTTTTTCATTGATTATTTTGCCGCGCGAAGTATTGATGATTACTACAGTTTTTTTCATTTTTTGTAAATTCTTCAAATTTATTGCATGATGAGTTTGTTTTGTATATGGAACATGAATAGACAAAACGTCGCTTGTTTTTATCAATTCATTAAAGCTGACAAATTTAATTCCAAGTTTTTTTTCTTGAGATCTTGATAGTCTAGTCCTAGTGTGATATACTATGGTGAATCCAAAACAGTGTGCCCTTTTGACTACTGCTTGGCCAATACGTCCCATGCCTAGCATACCGAGAGTTTTACCTTCTAGGTCCATCCCGACGTAATCATAAGCACCAAAAATCTGGTACCATTTTCCAGCCCGAACTAGTCTGTCGCCTTCTGTTATTCTGCGCAATAGATCCAAAATCAATCCTATGGTAAGATCTGCTGTAGCATCTGTGAGCACATTTGGTGTGTAGCCAATTCTAATCGATCTTTTTTTGGCCGCATCCAGATCAATGTGGTCATAGCCAACACTGTATGTGCTAATTACTTTGAGTTTTTTTGCATTTTCTAGTACGGTGTTATCTATCATATCGTATGGAAAACAAATCAAACCATCAACGTTTTTGATTTTTTCAATCAGTATTTTCTTTGGCATTGGGATCTTGCCTGAATGAACAAAAATTTCATATTTTTGTTGTAATTCTTTAATTGCGAAATCATGTAATTTTCTAGTAAGGAGAATCCGCATCATAGCAAGACTTGATCAAATCTTTATAAGATTTGTTGTTATGTGTATGTTAACTTGGCAGATGACAAAGAAGAATTTGCTTTGTGTATAGAATGTGGAAATGCAATTGAAAAATGTGTTTGTGTCTGTCCATACTGTGGTGAGCGAGATAAATGCGAATGCGCATTATTTGAGGCAGCAACTGGTGGATGAGAAATCATCCATATTCTTAAAAGTAAACAAACCATACAAGTTTTGTGTCAACTGATATCAGCTGGTTAATAGGTGGCCCACAAGGAAGTGGAGTGGAATCAGCTGCCAACATATTTTCTCGCGCATGTGCCTCTATGGGATATCATATTTTTGGCAAAAGAGAGTTTTATTCTAACATTAAAGGCGAGCACAGCTATTTCATAGTCCGAGTTTCAGACAGAATAATTCGCTCAAACATAAACGATGTAACTATAATGGTAGCATTTGATGCAGAGACAATCTTTCGCCATTATTCTGAAATTATGTCTGGCGGTGTAATCATCTATGATTCTGATCTGACACAGATCAGCATCGATGAAGTCCATACAATTGATGCACCGTACAACTCTAGACTTGTAAAACAGTTAGGCTCAAAACCTACTATTAAGACCGCACTGGATTTTGCAAAGAGTAATGGGGCAAAACTGTATCCGATTTCATTCAAAACTATTCTCTCCAACATGGCAGATGAAACAAACAATCCTCGTCTAAGGGGGATGATTCGAATGTATAATGTCCTTGGAGTTTCCTTTTCACTTGGAATACTGAAAATGCCTCCACAAACCTTACTTGATGCAATAGATGCAATTTTTGCAAAAAAACAAGCAATTGCAGACCTGAACAAAAATGCAGCAATATACGCGTATAATTACGCAACAACAAAATTTCCAGACCTTACATTTACACTCAAACCGGCAAACAAAACTCCTGACACAATACTGATCCAAGGATATCAGGGAACTGCATTAGGAAAGATGGCTTGCGGATGCAGGTTCCAACCGTATTATCCTATTACACCTGCATCTGATGAAAGTGTTTTTCTGGAATCAAATGAAATAGTTGATGTAAAAGAAGATAGGCCTGGCTCTACGCTGATAGTGCAAACCGAAGATGAGATCTCTGCAATAGGAATGACAATTGGAGGTGCACTGACTGGAACCAGATCTGCAACTTGTACATCAGGTCCTGGATTTTCACTAATGGCAGAAGCACTTGGGTGGGCTGGAATAAACGAAGTTCCTATAGTTGTAACACTATACCAACGAAGTGGGCCGTCAACTGGACTACCAACAAGACATGGACAAGATGATTTGCTATCTGCAATTCATGCAGGACATGGAGAGTTTCCAAGAATCGTTTATGCATCGGGTGACATTGAAGAGAGTTTTTACGATACTGCACGGTGCTTTAATTATTCAGAACAGTATCAATTACCAGTAATACATATGATGGACAAGCTCTTGGCAAGCTCTGTTATTACATGCAAAAAATTTGATACCGAAAAAATAAAAATAAACAGAGGTAAACTACTTGAAAATCTAGACCGTGGAACAAACTACAAAAGATTTGCCTTTACTGACGATAATTTATCACCTAGATCAAAACTTGGACTAGAAAATGGTGTGTTTTGGAATACTGGTGATGAAAGTGATGAGGCAGGTCACATTACAGAGGATCCAGAGATGCGAATCAAAATGATGGACAAACGCCAATCAAAACTGGATTACATCCTAAAAACAATGCCTGATGAAGAACAAGCTATCTCGTTTGGAATAGAAGAAACATGCGTAATAAGCTGGGGCTCACCAAAGGGATCAATACTGGATGCATTAGAACTACTCAAAAATGAAAACATTCGGGTTGGCTTCATCCAAGTAAAACTATTACATCCATTTCCCAAGAGTTATCTTGATTCTCTACTCAAAAATGTCAAGACCATAATAGATGTAGAAGCGAATCACGTAGGTCAGTTAGGCGAGCTAATAAAACAAAACTTGCAAAAAAAACCAGATTATTACATTCTAAAATATACTGGCCGTACTATGACTAGCACAGAAATCTATGAATCAATTAAAAACATAATAGAAAAGAAAGCAAAAACAAGACAGGTGTTAACACATGGAGCTTAAGCTAGGCGATTACAAAACAGACGTTCATAATGATTGGTGTCCTGGATGTGGAGATTTTGGAATAGTAAATGCAATTCAGATGTCTTTAGCTGAAATGCAGATTCCTCGTCACAAGGCAGCAATCTTTTCTGGGATTGGTTGTTCTGGTAAGACATCTCACTTTATCAATGTAAATGGTGTACATACTTTGCATGGCAGAGTTTTGACATTTGCACAAGGTGCAAAACTCACAAACCCTGATCTTACAATAATTGTAGTTGGTGGAGATGGCGATGGGCTGGGGATCGGAGCAGGCCATTTTGTTGCAGCAGGTAGAAGAAATCTAGATCTGACATACATCATATTCAACAATGGTGTTTATGGTTTAACCAAGGGACAGGCATCGCCAACACTAAAACTAGGAGAAAAAACAAAATCTCTTCCATCTCCAAATACAAATTATAATGTAAATCCAATAGGACTTGCGATTGCAAGTGGATTTACATTTGTGGCGCGAAGCTACGCATATGATGTAAGGCATCTCAAAGATACAATTACTGCAGCTGTAAAGCACAAAGGACTATCATTTATTGATGTGCTACAACCATGCCCTACGTACAATGATATCAACACAAGAGACTGGTATGCAGGAATAGATGAGGTGACAAAAATGACAAAACCGAGAATCTACAAGCTTGAAGAAACTGGTTATGATCCTGTTGTGCATTATGATGAGGAAGCAGAGATAAACGAAAAACTCACACAGGCATTGATTAAATCCTTGGAATGGGGCGAAAAAATTCCAATCGGGGTGTTTTATAAAAACGAGATAATTAGTCAATATGATAAAAGAATAATGGACAAAATTCCCAATTACTTGGAAAATCCTCCTGCAGCTCAAACTATATCTGCAAATAATAAACCAATTACTGATATTTCAGATATCTTGAATTCATTATCTGTCTAGCGCATCAGTATTTGTAAAATGAATATTAGCTAGTATTGTGTCATGTTAAACTATCATTGAATCTGACAGAAGCAAACAAAATATTTAGAAAATCCATAATCAAGGGTTACTTTGAACCAAATCTACTGAATCTAGATTTTGGTAAATCGAACATCAAACATCCTACCATACCAGATGATGGCCTGATGCAATCTAGCTTATTGCACATATTTTTTGACGTTGAAACAGGTGCTGATTATCCAGATGGTGATGAATGGTTTATTGCTGAATTTCTCTTTCCATATAATATCAAAGTTCCAGATTCTGTCAAAGGACCTGATTATTTCACAACTCTCTCACTAAATGATGGAAAAAATTATTGGCATCACAGAGAACTAATTCGTTTCAAATACGGCAAGTCAAAAAAACTAGTAGAATCATTAGAGTTTCTAGACTCTAAATACAAAGAATTACACACACTTTTAGAACCACTGGAAAAAGACATCAAATAACCATCTTCCAAACATTATTCGTTAAAACAAATTTTTTATTATTCGCAAATAATGTATGCATTTTCCATTTTCTAGTTTCTATATCAAATTTGTAAATAACTTTGGATACATCTTCAATGTTTTCAAAATTAAGATGATATGACAATAATTCTATGACAAAATCAAGTTTTTCAAGAGCATTATCAAAAGTATCTTTTTCTTCCACATCCAAAGAAAATTCTATTTTTGGTACACCTGCAAAACCAATGTTGATCTGTAGTGAATTTTTTCTACCGCGACGTCTTTTCATTTCCTTGAAAATGTACTTTATTTTGTCCCATCTGTGATATTCAAACCACTTGAAGAATTCTTCATTAAATGCAAGAGGAATCGTCAAATTAACAACACTGACAAAATTTGGATCTTGCTCAATAATCTCGTTTTGTAGAACTTTGAATCGTTCTGCAAGCAAGCCGTAAATCACTTCTACCTCCCAAGGTGATATGCCGTAATAATCAAGGCCGATTAGAAGAAAGTCATCATTCATTGATTTTGATTTATAAAAAATTCTAATTAAGTTTTCAATCTAAAATACTGTATCTAGATATTTCCACAGATAAAACACGCCTACAGTACCAATAAAAAACAACATTGGCTTCCATGCAAAAACTGGAATGTTTGGAGTTGCAAGCGTTATTTTGTAATTATCAAATATGGTATGTACTTGATTTTTTATCTTATTATGCCATATTTTGTACTCGATTTGGTGCTTTTTGAGCAAGGCTTCTATTTCGTAAATCACGGGCGTTCTCTGACAAAACAAATGCTGCAAATAATCTCTTGACACTTCAACTTCTGCTTCAATTCCAATTTCGCCATTTTTTCTGTCAAACAATCGCAAGTGCATCTCCCACGGCTTTTTGAGCTTTAGAGATAGGCCATTTCCTATCTGTGATTCTTGTTTGTGCTCAAATTTTACTTTGGTAAATCCCTCTTTGATCAGAATATTGTACATTTCTTTTGCATTTTTTTTCACAATTACCGTGAGTTGTTCTACACCTTTCATATCTATGTCGATGTTGTGTTTTTTTCCATCGTCAAAGGATAATGTCTTTGGATATCTTGTTAGATATTGCATTGGTCAAGCTTTGACTTTGGTTTATTTAAATTAGTTAGCAAAGCCACGCATATACACACAAAGATCAGATGATATTGCCATTTCATTTGATTTGATTTTTCTTGTGGTGATTTTTACTCCAGACTCTTTTATTATTACAATTGGAGTGGATTCTGCACCCTCTCCCATTTTGTGGTTTGCAATTGTTGCCAAATTGTCTGCAGTTGCCTTTACTGTTACACGAAGAGGATTTCCATCTAGATCCTTTTGACCCCTGACATCATGTACTGGTTCAAATCCTGATACTGCAATTGCAACACCAGTTGTTCCTGCTCTTGCAGGCATTAGTCTGCTGTCGACTAGAATTACTCCTACATGTATTTCGTGATTCAAAAAGATCTTTTTTCTCAGATTTTCTGTAATCTTGTATGGCAAATCAGGATATAGAACTACTGTCCCCTTTTTCACATTTGACTTGTCAATTCCGGCGTTTGGCGCCAAAACATGATCTGATGATGTGAGCACAAATCCTGTTATTCCACCAAATATCTCATCAGATTCGCGCAAAATTATCTCTGCAAACTTGGAATCTATTTGGTATTTTTTTGCTAGATCTATGGCATCTGATGACGGTTTTGTTTCTGTCATGTCTAAAAGACGTCCTTCTGAATTTGCAACGTATTTGCTTGATATGACAATAATGTCTCCAGTCTCCAAGACGTGTTCTTTGGTGGAGTGAATCAAATCATCATACAGATCAAAACTAGAATGTTTTCTTGACACCCTAACTGGAATTATTCTCATAAGCATGATTGCGGTTTTCGCATTTTTTATCCTTCTCCAAAGCTTTTAATCTGAAATGAGCCGATCTTTGTTCTGTGAATATAACAGAAAAGATTCTTGCTCGTGCATCTGGCAAATCCAGCGTTGCTCCAGACGATATAATATTTGCAAATGTAGACAAGGCAATGATTCATGATGTTTCAGGGCCTGGAGTAATCAAGGTATTTGAAAAACTCCAAAAACAAGGTATATCAGTAGACAAACTCTGGAATTCTTCCAAGGTTTGGGTCGCCGAAGATCATTTTGTTCCATCAGCTGAAAAGATTTCCGCTGAAAATATTGTCAAATTAACAAAATTCACAAAACAATATGGAATTGAAAAACACTTCAAGTATGGAATGGGTCAATACGGAATTTGTCATACTTTGTCACATGAAGAGGCAATGGTTTTGCCAGGTGAAGTCTATGTTGGCGGTGACTCTCATACAAATACTACTGGAGCATTAGGTGCATTTGCATGTGGTCTAGGCCACACTGATGTTGCATATGTTTTGCTAAATGGAAAAATTTGGTTCAAAGTTCCAGAGACTTTGTACTTCAGGCTGAATGGAAAACTACCAGATCATGTGATGGCAAAAGACTTGATCCTAAAAATAATTGGCGATATTGGAACCGAAGGTGCAGCATATTGTGCAATGCAGTTTGGTGGGAGTGGAATCTCTGAAATGTCAGTAGAGTCAAGACTAACACTTTGTAACATGACAACAGAGGTTGGAGCTAAAAACGGAATCATAGAGCCAGACCAAAAAATCTTTGATTATTTGGCACATCGTGGTGCAACCAAGTACACTCCGATCTATGGAGACAAGAACGCAGAATATTCACAAGTGTACGAATACGAAGCATCAGAGCTAGAACCAATAGTTGCAAAACCATATTCTCCTGAAAATATTGCAGTAGTACGAGATGTTGCAGGAATTGAGCTCGACAAATCATACATTGGCTCCTGTACTGGCGCAAAATACGAAGACTTGGAAGCAGCAGCAAAAATTCTAAAGGGACGTCAAGTAAAAATCAGAACCGAAATTCTTCCAGCTGCTATATCAATATACAAAAGAGCAATGGAAAATGGCCTGATCAAAATATTTCTAGATGCTGGAGTAACTGTTGGCCCTCCAACATGTGGAGCATGCTGCGGTGCACACATGGGAGTGTTAGCAAAGGATGAAATCTGCATCAGTACAACAAACAGAAACTTCCCAGGAAGAATGGGTCATATCGAATCGCAGACATATCTGGCATCACCATTGGTTGCAGCCGCGTCTGCTGTTACTGGAAAGATTACGGACCCGCGTGATTTGTGATGGGCAAAGTAATCAAATACGAAAAAGACAACATTGACACAGACGTCATCATACCTGGTCAGTATCTCAAATTACATGATTATGATGAAATTGCAAAACACGCAATGGAAGGAATTGATCCAAATTTCCATTCTAGGGTGCAGAAAGGAGATTTTTTAGTAGCAGGCCGTAACTTTGGTTGTGGTTCATCAAGAGAACATGCGCCGATTGCACTTGGCCAATGCGGTATAAAAGGCGTAATTGCAGTTTCTTTTGCAAGAATCTTCTATAGAAATGCAGTGGATGGTGGTTTCCTACTCCCGATTGAAGTGGATGAGGAAACATACAAAAAAATTGCCGACGGTGATCAAATTGAAGTGGATACTGCACAAAACCAAATCAAAAACTTGACCAAAAACCAAACTTACTCCATGAAGCCTTTTTCTGAAATTGTAGCTAAGATAATTGCGGCAGGCGGCCTCTTCAAGTACAAGCCTGACTAATTTACAATTTTATATCGAATTAACTTCATCATATTATGGCAGCGACACTATTTGAGAAAATTTGGGATTCTCACAAAGTAGATGATATTGATGGCCGTTCACTAATCTACATTGACAGACACATGGTACATGAAGTCACATCTCCTCAGGCATTTGATGGTCTTCGAATAAACAAAAGAAAGGTACGACGACCAGATCTTACATTTGCCACAATGGATCATAATGTTCCGACTACAAATCGCTCTTTGCCTATAGTAGATCAAATTTCGGCAATTCAAATTAAAACACTAGAAAAAAATTGTCAAGAATTTGGCATCCCATTGTTTGGTCTAGACTCTCCATACCAAGGAATAGTACATGTGATTGGTCCTGAGCTTGGCATTACACTACCTGGAACTACAATTGTATGCGGCGACTCACATACATCAACACATGGAGCATTTGGCGCATTTGCATTAGGAATTGGTACATCAGATGTGGAACATGTCTTGGCAACACAATGCCTGATTTTAGACAAGCCAAAGACATTTGAAATTAAAGTAGATGGAAAAAGAAGAAACAATCACGCAGTTACTGCAAAAGATATCATATTATCTATAATCAAAAAAATTGGAACTGCTGGTGGAAACGGAACTGTATTGGAGTATAGAGGACAGGCAATCTCAGATCTATCAATGGATGAAAGAATGACCATATGTAACATGTCTATTGAAGGTGGTGCAAGGGCTGGTCTTGTAGCCCCAGATCAGAAAACCTTTGATTATCTAAAGGGCAGACAGTACACACCAAAAAATTATGATGACCTAGTACAAGAATGGAAAGAGACTCTCAAAACAGACGATAATGCAAAATTTGACAAATCTTTTGTAATTGACGCATCACAGATTATTCCTCAGGTAAGCTGGGGGACAAATCCTGCCATGACTGCAGATGTTACTGACATAGTTCCAGACCCTGCAGAGTTTGCAAAAGGTGATTCTAGTCAGGAGATTGCTGCAAAAAAAGCACTAGAATACATGGACCTAAAATCTGGAATCCCATTAACTGACATCAAAATCGATCGCGTGTTCATTGGCTCTTGTACAAATGCCAGACTACAAGACCTAGTAGAAGCTGCTAGTGTAATCAAAGGAAGAAAAGTATCACCAAATGTCAAAGCAATTATAGTTCCAGGATCTCAGCAAGTAAAAAGACAAGCAGAAAACATGGGGCTTGATAAAATATTCAAAGATGCAAACTTTGAGTGGAGAGAATCTGGATGTAGTATGTGTCTTGGAATGAATCCTGACATCTTATCCAGAGGTGAAAGATGTGCAAGCACCTCAAACAGAAACTTTGAAGGAAGACAAGGTGCTGGAGGAAGAACTCATCTAGTTAGCCCTATTATGGCAGCAGCAGCAGCAATTGCAGGCCATTTTGTTGATGTACGGGAATGGGTTTGAATGGAAAAACTAAGCAAGATCTCTAGCGTCATAACTCCACTTGATAGGCCAAATATTGACACTGATCAAATTGTACCAAAACAATTCCTAAAACTAGTGCAGAGAACAGGATTTGGTGCATTTTTGTTCTATGATTGGCGCTTTGATCAACATGGAAAACAAAGAAAAGAGTTCGTCCTAAATGATTCAAAATATTCTGGCTCTCATATTTTAGTGAGTGGGGAAAATTTTGGATGTGGTTCTAGTCGCGAACATGCAACATGGGCCATTAAGGATTATGGATTTGATGTTATAATTGCTCCATCCTTTGCAGACATATTTTACAATAATTGCTTCAAAAACGGAATTTTGCCAATTTCTTTACCAAGAGATATTGTTTCTGATTTGATGAAGGCTAATGTGATCCAAGTGGATCTTGCTGCTCAAACCATACAATACAATTCAAAATCTATTAAATTCGAAATCTCTGAATCTAGAAAGAAAACATTGCTAGAAGGCTTGGATGATATTGCAGTTACTCTACAACATGATAAAAAAATTTCATCATTTGAGAAAACTCATGTATTGCGGTTTATCTGACTGATTATTTTTTTAATGTAGTCTGATTTGCGCTCTAATGTGACTGGTGATTCTACATCAACCCATGGAGTTTTACCAATGTCAAAGGAGCTCACCTGATCTTTTTTGGATAATTCCTGTAACACATCATAGGATAAGTTGAGATTCTTTTTTGACTTTGATTTTATTATACTAAGAATTTTACTAGAAAAAACATAGATTCCGGTACACTCTAAATTTTCCATTTTCATCATTGGTTTTTCAATGAATTGTGTTATGATCCCATTATCGGCATGTGCAAAACCTGTCTCTTCTTTTCGGAATTGACGTGTTGCAATGCATGCCTGACTTTTTTTATTAGAGTAATGCTTGTACATTTTTTTCAAATCAAGCGCACAAAGATTATCAGAAAACCACAAAATGAATGACTCATCTTTTATCATGCTAGATAAATGTACTAGATCTCCGGCCGTTCCACTTGAAGAATCCTGAACAAACTTAATTTTCTTTGATTTGTCAAAGTAATTCTTGATTTGACCTCCAAATCCCTTGAGGTCACACACTATGATTATCTCTGAAATAAAATCAAAAGAGGCCAAGTGTTTTATGATATACGCAATCAACGGCTTTCCATTGATTGGAATCATCGCCTTTGGAAAATAATCAGTAAAAGGCCTTGCACGCGTTCCTTTGCCGCCTGCCAGAATTACTGCTTTCAATCTACCTGTATGACTTTTGTTTTCTTCTTCGTGCGCCAGGTCCGCCAAATTTCTTTGGTTCCTTTCTTCTGGCATCGCCGCTTAGGAGATGTTTGTCAAAATCGTTTATTCTTTTTCGTAGGTCTGTTCTTGTTTGCTTTGGAAATGGGTGGTCTTTTGGATCCTTTTTGGATTTTGTCCAGCCTGTCAGCGCGCGAGAAATTGCAGTTGCTGCAGCATATGCTTGACCCATGAATCCGCCGCCTTTGACTCTAACAGAAATGTCAACTTTTGCCCTTAGGTCTCCTGCAATCTCTAGTGGTGATAAAATTACTTCTCGTGCAGATTCTTGACCAATCATTTCTGCTGGAGTGTTGTTGATTCTAACCCTGCCAGAACCCTTTGTAATGTATACATGGGCTCTAGATGTCTTTCTTGTTGCAAAATAGATTTCAGTTTTTGGAATCAATTCCATCCTACCTCTTTGGCCAAATCTAACATGCTGGTATAGTTTGCCTGTGGTCTTGTTATTTTCGCATTATCAAAACTTGTTTTCTTGGATGCGCCTAATCCACTTGGGACTCCTATGTATGTTCTTAATCTTCTTAGCGCTGCGGCTCCGGATGGTTTCTTTCTTGGTAGCATTCCGCGAATCATTCTTGCAGTTATGGTGTCTGGTCTGCGTGGATGGTATGGACCATGTTCTGGATGCAAAACACTGGAAATCGACAAAAAATTCTTGTAATTTTGAATTATGTTTCTTCTGCTACCACTTATGAGTATTTTTTCACAGTTTACTATGGTTACTCTGTTTCCCTGAAGCAAGAGTTTTGCTACGTTTGAGCTTAGTCTACCTGCAAGCAGATTTGTTCCGTCTACTACTACTGACTGGGTTTGGCTATCCAATTATTCTAACCCCTTTGCCTGTTGGAAACTTGGAAATCAAATCAGAATAGGTGATTATTTTGCCTCCAGCATCTTTAATTTTTTTTGCTGCTGCTGTTGAAATTGAAAATGAACATAATATGACTTTGTGAGAAATGTTGCCTGTTCCCAAGACTTTGCCTGGAATTATCACAACATCATTGTCAGCTGTGACATTGTTTATCCTTGTTATATTGACTAGTTTTTTGGCAATGCCTGGTTTTAGTGCAAGTTCAGCAAGATTCGACCAAATAGGAGCTTTATTCTTGATTGATGCTGACTTGAGCTCTTTTACCATACTTTGGACTATCTGATTGGTCATAGATATTGCGCTTTTGGAACCCAAATATAATGTTATGATTAGGCTTTTAGCTCTGTGATTACCTGCTTGAACTCTTCAAGTCTTTGAGCAAGCTCATCAACACCTGTTGTAACTATTTGTTCTGGGGTTAGTGCACCTGTCGTTTCTACTGTTAGAATAAATTCGTCTGGTTTGTCTGTGTGAGTCAAAACCGAAACGTTTGCAGAATTCCATTTTGCATGTGTTGCTCCTCGTCCAAGTCTTGCATATGCTTCCAGCTTTACTTTTTGGCCTGGTGCAATCTGGACAATTGGAATTCTATCAGAAACCGGTTTTACTACCTGATCCTCTGAGCTAAGCTCAGATGACGTTATGTTTCTGGTAGTCTCTATGTCTCCAGAATCAATAACCAACATTACTCTGCAATTAGAGCAACCTGCTTGACTTTTGCAAGAGCACAAGTGTCGTTCTGAGAATCTCTTCAGATCTGTCTTGAGTGGGATCAAGCCTAGTCTATGGGCAATGCCTTCGTCTGACATTATTGAGGAATTTTCAATTACGTCAACTGTATCAATGGCAAAAACTGGCACGCCGTTGAGGCATATTCGCCTTAACGCATTTGCATACTGGAGTGCGACTCCTTTCAGCTTTACTGAAATACGGTTTTTGTCTTGTGAAATTATCTCTAAAGAAGGCAATTTGAAAAAATTTTTCCAAGTCCACATAAAAATCTAGCGTGGTTTGAGGGCAAATTTGACAGAGATAAATACCAATATTTCATTATCAAACCCATGACCGATGTAACCGTAATCAGACATTCGGTGGCAGGAGAAAAATTCGAAATTCTAGTCAAGCCAGACCCTGCTCTAGAATACAAGCTAGGCAAAAGAAAGGACATATCTACTGTTCTAGTATCTGATGAGGTCTATACCGACTCCAACAAGGGAACAAGGGCATCTACTGAAAAATTGCTCAAGGCATTCAAAACGCAAGACACCAATGTAATAATAGAATTAATTCTAAAAAAGGGTGATCTCAATCTAACTACTGATCAAAGGCGCAAAATGGTTACAGAAAAGCGAAAACAGATCATAGAATTTATTGCAAAAACATACGTTGATCCAAGATCTCATTTGCCACACCCGCCACTTAGAATAGAGCAAGCGCTAGAACAAGCAAGAATCTCAATTGATCCTTTCAAAAACACAGAAGAACAATGCAAAGATGTAGTTGAAAGTCTTCGAAGTATCATACCACTAAAATCAGAAAATATGTTGCTTGACATTTTGGTTCCAGCTCAATACGCTGGACAATCTTATGCAGTTCTCAAATCAACTGGGACATTAAAAAAAGAAGAATGGCAAAATAATGGATCACTTAAAGCAATACTAGAAATACCTGCGGGAGCAAGGGCAAGCGTGATCGACAGACTAGGTTCTATTACTAAAGGCTCTGCAACAGTGGAGATGGTCAAGTAATGGATGATATCAAAAGAAAATATGTCATACCTGGCGATGTAATCACTACTGGCCCGTATAGAGCAGAAGAAAACGTTCATCTTTTTGGTGACAAAATTATTGCAACAACTGTTGGCATTTCTGAAATATTTGACAGTGGCGTACGTGTAATCCCATTAACTGGCAGGTATGTTCCTAGAATCGATGATTTCATTATTGGTATAGTAAAATCACACACCTCGCTTTCATGGGAACTCAACATCAATTCGTGTTATGCAGGAATCTTGCCGGCACAAGACGTCTTTGGGCGAGACTTTAATCCAAAAGTTGATGATCTTACTTCACGACTAAAGACAGGTGATCTTATTGCAGCACGCGTTGCAAATTCTGACAGATCCCGCGATCCACTAATTACAATATCTGATAGAGACCTGGGCAAAATAGAAGATGGTGAGCTGTTAAAAATTTCTCCAAGTAAGGTTCCACGATTAATTGGAAAGCGTGGCTCCATGATTCAAACAATAGAAAGTGCAACCAAAGCAATAATCACAATTGGACAGAATGGATTTGTTGTAGTGTCATGTGATGAGCCAGAGGGATTATTAAAGGCCATAGAAGCAATCAAAATGGTCGAAGAACAAGCACACGTTCCAAATCTGACTGAAAGAATACAACAAATGTTAGGATCAAACAGTGAATAATCATGGGTGTAAAAAAAACAGACATAGTACTATTAGATGATAAAGGAATTCGCTGCGATGGTAGAAAGATAAACGAACCGCGCAGAATTATGATAAAGGCAGGAGTTTTGAAAAACGCAAACGGCTCAGCGTATATTGAATTTGGTGAAAACAAGATTCTGGCAGGCGTTTTTGGTCCGCGAGATGTTCATCCAAAACACCTAGCAAATACAGATAGAGGAATTTTACGATGCAGATACCACATGCAGCCATTTTCTGTAGGAGAGCGCAAAAATCCAGCACCGTCTAGAAGAGAAATCGAAATTTCCAAAGTAATCAAGGAGGCGCTAGAGCCAGCAGTAATGTTAGAAAATTTTCCAAGAACAGTAGTTGATGTTTTCATAGAAATACTTCAAGCCGATGGCGGTTCTAGGTGCGCTGCACTTGATGCCGCAGCAGTTGCACTAGCAGACGCTGGAATTCCAATGAGAGATATGGTTTCAGCATGTGCAGCAGGCAAAGTAGCAGATACTATTGTACTAGATATCAACAACGAAGAAGACCAAGAAGGTCAAGCAGATATGCCAGTGGCATACATGCCGAACTTGGGCAAAGTTACACTAATTCAATTAGATGGAGTTTTGACACCGCAAGAATATGAAAAATGTGTTAATACTGCACTAGAAGGATGCAAAATTGTATACGAGATACAGAAAAAGGCACTACAGGAAAAGTTCTTTGGGGATGATTCCCAATGACTGCCACAATAATTGATGATCTAAAAAAGAAAAAAATTCTCGCTCTACTCAAAGAAGGCCAAAGAATTGACGGTCGTGCATTAGATGAACCAAGACAACTAACCGTTGACACTGGAGTAATTCCAAAGGCAGAAGGCTCAGCACGAGTCAGACTAGGAGATACCGAAGTTGTATGCGGAGTCAAAATCCAACCAGACAAACCATTTCCAGATTTAGGTGATAGAGGAATTTTCATCTGTACTGCAGAAATCTTGCCTCTAGCGGATCCAAATGCCGAACCTGGTCCACCAGGAGAAGAGGTAATTGAGCTAGCACGTGTAGTAGATAGGGGAATTAGAGAAAGCGGAATGGTTGATCTAAAGCAACTTGTACTGGAAAAAGACAAGTCAGTAATTGGCATATTCATTGACAACTCTGTAACTGATTACGATGGAAATCTCTTTGATGCATGTTCTTATGCATCTGTTGCAAGTGTTCTTTCATGCAAATTACCAAAATACGAATACAACGATGGTGTAGTAACCAAAAAGGATGGCGAATTCTCTGCACCGCCAATAACTACAATTCCAGTTTCTGTTACCATGGGCAAAATAGGTGATAGTATTGTAGTTGATCCAAATGCAGACGAATGGAATTGCATGAATGGTAGAATAACCATAACAACAAATGCCGCAGGTAACATCTGTGCAGTCCAAAAGGGAGGCAATGACGGATTTACGCCTGAACAATTAATCCAGTGCAGCAAAATCTCAATTGCGACCGGAGCGAAAATAAGGGACATACTAAAACAGGCAGGTGGAAGTTAAATGCTCAAACAAGGTGCATCACTCAAAGGTCTACGACAAAAATACGGAATCAAGCACAGAAAGAAGTTCTCCGCAGTACATTCCTTACTAAAAGAGAAAAGAAAATGTGTCAAGTGTGGTTCGCTTCGATTTGGAAGAGAAGCAGTTGGAATTTGGTCATGCAAAAAGTGCGGCTACAAAGTTGCTGGAACCGCATACGATGTCGACAATTAGCGCTATTATATCAATAAAAGACAAAGACAAGACTAGGGCAATTTTTGACTCGCTAAATGCTGATAATCAATTTTATCCAGAAAATCCCACAAAGACAAAGATCTCTTTTGCAAAAAACACCATAACAATAGAGATCAAAACAGATGAAATTGCTCACTTGAGAGCAAATCTCAACTCTGCACTCAGACTGGTTCAGGCAAGTTCTGATTCTTTGGAATCGCTACGGTTATAAGAAATTCAACAAAATTCTAGTCATGTCACAGGGCCAGCAGATTCCTCCATGGTTACAAGAACAACTAATGAAGCTACAACAATCTCAACAAAACTTGCAATCAATCATGGCACAAAAGCAACAACTAGACATGGAGCAAATAGAATCTGACAGGGCTCTTGAAGAACTAAAAAAAGTGGCAGACACTGATCCTGTCTACAAACATGCAGGCACTATACTAGTAAAATCAACAAAAGCAGCACTAATAACAGAACTAGAGGAGAAAAAAGAGCTTGCAAATACTAGAGCAACGGTACTTGCAAAACAGGAAACAAGGATCAAGGAAAGTATTAAAGAACAAGAAACCAAAATTAACGAAATGATTCATGGTGCACAAAAGCAACCGCCATCTCAATAAATATTAGATACAAACAAAACATACTATGAAGATCGAAAATCTTCGAATTGTAGTAGACGAGCGTGAGAAAAAAAGCGGCATACCTGATTTATTGCGTGCAGTAGGAATTAACCTAGAAATAAAGACATTACCAATTGGCGACTATATTGTTGCTCCAGAAACAATAGTAGAGCGCAAATCCGTATCTGACTTGATATCATCAGTGTTTGATGGAAGGCTTTTTGATCAGTGTAATAGGCTCAAAGAACACTTTGCGCATCCGGTCATACTGATGGAGGGAAACGTGGAGGAAATTGAGCAAATTGTGGAAAACCCATTGGTATTCTATGGGGCAATGTCTGCAGTTGCAATTGATTTCAAGATCCCAATAATTCCTACACCAAGTGCCACACATACTGCAAAGATGCTAGTCTCAATGTGTTCAAGAAAGGAATCACTACGTGGGCCATTTCTCAAGAAAATAAAAAAATCTGATGATCTATCAAGACAACAGCTATCTGTTTTGTGTAGCTTGCCTGGAATAGGGGAAAAACTTGCAACAAGAATGCTTGCCAAGTTTGGTTCTCCGTCAAAGACACTAAACGCGTCTCTTGCTGAACTTTCCAAAGTAGAAGGCCTAGGTGAGGCAAGGGCTAAAAAAATAAAACAAATGCTAGAACAACAAAGCAAATTGCACAAAGAATCAAATCAGAAAACCTTGGATCTGTAACATGTTTGTACAATACACTTGGCTCAAAGAAAATCTCAATGATCCAAATTTGGTTATCATTGATACTAGGCCAAAAATTGCATATTCATATGGGCACATTCCAAATTCTGTTTCGCTTGTAGTTGATCAGTTAATACAGATCAGTCCTGCCGGTGCTCATCTGGCACCTGATCCACGAAAAGTATCTCAACTACTTGGAGATCTTGGAATTGATAATACAAAGACAGTAATTGTTACAGGCGAGCTAATGGATCCATCGGTGTTTCGTGTTGCATGGACTATGCAATATTTGGGACACAACGATACGAAAATTCTGGATGCTAGTATAGGAACTTGGCAAAGCCTTGGCCTAGAAATAACTCGAGCACAAAAAAAGCCAACACCTGTCCAGTTTATACCACAAATTCAACAAAATATTCGAATCGAGGCAAAAGAACTACGAGAATTGATTGGCAAGGCAACCATACTTGATGCACGCAGCCCCCAAGAGTTTTTTGGTGGACACATTCCTGGTTCCATTTTGTTTCCATTTACAGATGGCCTTGGACAAGACGGAATGTTGCTTGATTCTCAACAGTCACTTTCTAATTTGTTTTCACACAAAGAAATTTCAAAAGACAAACAAATCGTTTGTTATTGTATGCATGGGCACAGAGCATCTAGTTTGTATTATCAGGCAAAAGTAGCTGGATTTGAAAATGTTCGATTGTATGATGGTTCATTTATTGATTGGTATTCCAAAAAATTACCGCTTGAATAGCTTTCTGTTTAGCATGTTTCCACAGTTTGGGCAAAATTCGATGCCAGAAAATTCCTTTCCACATCCAACACAATAATGAATCCATTTTCCAACATTTTTGATTCCTTTTGTCATTATTGGACTGACCTGAAGATTGAGATTTTTTGCTAGATTTGATACTGCAAAATCATCTGTGACTAGATTTACTTTTAACTCATATGCAAGTGCTACTGCAGAAATGTCTACTTTGGATAGTTTTTGAATATCGCCAGTTTTTTTTGCAGCATTAATCACGAGATCCGTATGAATGGAATCTGGATCCTGAATTTTCAATCTGTCTGTCTCTAATAATGTGTCTAGTGCGCCATGATTTTTTTTAATGTGATGAATTTCTTCAAAAACCAATGTCGTGGTTATGCCCTGATCAGGTGACGCAAAGGGAATCCCTGCGTAAAAGGCACTTGCATCGTAAACACTAGACGCCAAGCTTGCTCATCTGTCTTAATCCACGCTTTTTTAGTCTGACAAAGACTGCTCGCTTTGGATGTTTCTTTATCACTATTGGCTCTTCAAATCCAGCAGTTTTGATCACCTGGGCATCCATCACAATATTGGTATCGTGCGAACAAATGACTTCAACTCTTTCGTCTGGAACAACCATTGATGGAAGCAATCTCAAAACTGGCGCCACCGGTGTAATGATCAAAATATCCAAGCTTTCGTGCAGAACTGGTCCTCCAAGTGAGAATGAATGTCCTGTGGAACCACTTGGTGTTGATATCATTACTCCATCCATTTTGTGCTTGACAATATCACTTTGGAATTTGATTTCAAATTCTGCGGTTTTTGTCATGTTTTGACGATTGATGTATATTTCATTTAATGCAGCTGGAAATTCCTCACCTCCTGCAGATGCAACAACTCGGGTTCTCTTGTCAAACCAAACCTTATTTGACTTGATGTCTGCAATGGCTGTATCGATTTTGTCTAGTGTTATTTCTGAGAGAATTCCTCTGTTTCCACCAACATTTATGGTCAAAAGCGGAATCTCATTTGTAAGACTTCTAAATGTGCGAAGTGTGGTGCCGTCTCCTCCCATTGTCACTACCAAGTCTAGTTTTTTATCATTGAGATCCTCAACTGATTCGACTCGTTTTGCTCCTTCTACTGTTACTGGTGCAATAGTGAAAACTTCGGCTTTACTTGAGATGAATTTTTTTGCAACTTTTTTTGCTGCATTTTCAGACTCTTCTGAGCCAAACTTGGATACAACACCTACTCGATTTAGCTTCAACCCTTTGTCTTTGTGATGACTTTGTTTAAAAAACGTAGTTTTTTCCGTATGATAGAAAAAATTAATTATGCATGAAATGGTGCAAAATTGGAATGACTTACGCACATCCCGAAGTCCTAGTAGACACTGATTATGTATCAAAAAATCCACCAGATGACAAGCTAAAATTGGTCGAAGTTGACTATGATCCAGAAAATGGTTATAGAAAAGGACACATTTCAGGTGCAACTCTGATCTGGTGGAAACGTGACATCAATGATCCAGTAACTCGTGACATTGTAGACAAAAAACAATTTGAGGCATTAATGTCTAAAAATGGAATCAAGCCAGAAAATGAAGTTGTTTTGTATGGTGATTTTAATAATTGGTTTGCAGCATTTGCATTTTGGGTTTTCAAGTATTATGGACACAAAAATGTCAAAATCATGAATGGTGGTCGCAAAAAATGGGAACTAGAAAAAAAACCATACGTAACAGACGAGCCAAAAGTTTCATCAACTAATTATTCTGCACAACCTCCAGACGAAGGACTGCGAGCATATCTATTTGATGTGAGACGTGCACTGGATAGAAAAGAAATCGGCCTAGTTGATGTTAGATCTCCAAAAGAATTCACAGGAGAAATAACTGCTCCACCAGAATATCCGATGGAACATGCACAAAGAGGTGGACATGTACCGGGTGCACAAAATATTCCATGGGCCACTGCAGTAAACGATGCTGATGGTACGTTCAAGACGGTAGATGAACTAAAACAAAACTATACTCCAAAAGGAATTACACCAGACAAGGAAATAATTTGTTATTGCAGAATTGGAGAGCGTTCCTCACATTCTTGGTTTGTCCTCAAATATCTGCTTGGCTATCCACAGGTGAGAAACTACGATGGCTCTTGGACTGAATGGGGCAACATGATTGGAAACCCCGTAGAAAAATAAGTTGAGTCAAGAACTACCTGTTCTCAAAAAAGGCTCATTTTACTATCTAAAGGATGGTCCAACCGACCTTATCTTAGAAGACAGAACAAAGCGAGGCTTGACTGTGCGAGAACAAACCATGGATGAGACATACAATGTTCTAGCAGATAAAGGCATGATCCATGACATGGATGGAATTGGTCATTGGGTTCCTATTAGATGGTATTATCCAAAAAAAGACTATGCTCTTGCAGTGGATCATGCAGAGAAAATGGAAAAAAAATACACGGAACTACGCGAACTTACATGCCCTGACGATTCGGATTGAACAAGATTTAAAAATCGTTTCCGCTAAACAGTATCGTGTCACTCTTACTAAAAGATCGAGTCTACACAATGGAATCACCTACTGCAAAAAGAGGGGTGTATCCATTACACGGATACAAGCTAGGCCTATACAGAATACCAATAAAACTTGAGGATCCTTTGGAAATGAAATCCATCTTTAATGGACTAAAGAAGACATTTGCAATGGACATGTATGCCGACAGAATCTTTGCAACATACAACTGGGTTGAGGAAAACATGCCAGATCCAGACGCAAAGGGATACGACAAAGTAAATCTTTCAGTTACTGTTGAGATTGTAACTGGCGAAGTAGTTGATATTATTTATCAGATTTTCCCAATTGAAAAATTTGGAGATAAAGAGTGGATTAAGGATTATCGCAAAAAAGCAGATTATTACGCAAAAATGGTAATTGATAGTATACTACGAAACACCATTCTTGCAGACAAAATGATTGAATATTATGTCAAAACCGAAAAACTAGAACAAGATGACGCAATAACCAAACTAGAACAATTAACTCCATTTGCAAAAATTATTCCTGACGCAAAACCAAAACCAAAACCTGAAGTCGAAGTACAAGCAGCAGGTCCAGTGGTGGCCGCTACTTTGGATGGTCCAAAACAAGGTCCAATCGATGTAGAATACAAAGCACACATGATTGCAACAACCTCATTCGTAGTGCCTGCCAATAAACACGTCATCAAAACTTGGGGTCGGGCAGGGACAGACAACAAAAATATGGGTGTTTGGGGAGAATTTGTCTCAGTTGACTATGATATTTGTGTGGCAGATGGCGCATGCATTGACGCATGTCCTGTTTCTGTGTATGAGTGGTTTGACACTCCAGGCAATGTTGCATCTGAGAAAAAACCTTTGATGGCACGAGAGCCAGACTGTATATTCTGTCTTGCATGTGAAGGCGTTTGCCCACCGCAAGCAATCAAAATATTCCAAAGAAAATCCTAGCCGATCTAACGGTCAATCTCTATCTTGTGGATTTTAAGCTAATTTTGTTTGTAGAAACTTAAAATTTAACCATAATTGACTAAACTTCGTTGTCAGAGGGTCAAGAAGCTCCAAAAGAAAAACCAGGATCGAACTCTGTAGATCTTCAAGGAGCAACAATTCAAGCTGAGTTAACAGCTATAAAGCTTGCTACTGCAAAAGCAATTTTGGATGCAGCTGAAAAAGAACATGAGGCAGCAATGGATGTTCTGGCAAAGGCAGCTGCTGAAGCAGAAAAAGAATATGCAGCAATTGCCAATGCTTCTTCCAAAGCATCAGAAGCAGCAAAACCATTGACCAATAAACGAAATGAAGAAAGAATTTTTAGAAGAGAAATGGGCGAACCAGAATTTTTCCGTTCTAAAAAAGACATTTTACCAAAAAGAACCATTCTCAGTGATGAAGAACAAGAAGAAGTGTCAAGAAAAGTCGAAGAATTTACAGTTGATGCAACACCGCAATACAAACCTCAATACATACTTAGTCCAGAATTCAAAGGTACATCCAATTATGAATCTGGAATATTTGATCTTGTAGCAGATGCAAAACAAAGGCTTGACAACCTAAAAAGCGATCCTTCTGCAGGGCCTGAAGAAATTATACGTGCAGAAGAGGACTTGAAATACTTGGATTCATTACATGAGAGCTATTACTATAGCATGAATGTTTTCCGCACTGCACAAAAGGGAAGGGCCAAAATAGAACACAAGTGATTATTCATGGCGGGAAATTCTTTTAATGTAATCAATGTGCGTGTAACGTTTAGAAACCTTCCACTACACAGTCTAACTAGATTCTCATTCAAAGACTTGGCAGCTGCTTCTGAAGCATTCAAAAAAATTCCAGGCATTTCAGAATGTGTAATACTTCAAACACAAAGCCGAGTAGAAATATTCACTGTCAATGATTTAGAGACAGACTCGCCAGATCTCAGATCTGTTGATGGAAAAAATCTTGTCATAAAGAAAATTGGAGAAACTTGGCAATCACTAACCGAACTTGAACAATATGATATTGATCACTTTGACCAAATTCTTGAAGTGTATGTAAACAATGATGTTTATCTTCACTTGCTTAGATTAGCATGTGGTCTTGAATCTGTAGTCATTGGACACGATGCAATACTTGAGGATCTAAAAACAACAATTGCTGGAGCAAAACTAGCAAAAACATCTGACATAGTTCTCAACAAATTATTTGATAGCGTAATCATGACGGCAACACGTATCAGAAATGTAACTCATATCAACAAGTACGCATTATCTTGGGGCGAAATATCTGTAAAAATTGCAGAACAAAATGCAGGACTTGATGCCAAAAAGCAAGTTCTTCTAATGGGAACTGGAGAGATTGCGGCAATGGTTGCCAAGACACTTAACAAGAAAGGATATCCATTTGATGTTTGCAGTCAAACAATAGAACGTGCCACTGGATTCTCAAAAATACTAGGAGGAAAACCACGGACATTCAAAGAAACGCTAAAAGACTTTGGCAAATTTGATATTGTCTTTGTAGCCGGAACTGCAGATTATTTTGCATTAACATATGATAATCTGAAAATGTCGATGGAAAGCAAAACCAAGGGAACCATGATTTTAGACATTTCTGATCCAAGAATAGTTCATGATTCAGTCTCTGGATTTCTTGGAACTAAACTGATGTTCCGAGATCAGATCGCAGAAATGGAAGACCGGAACATGAAAGCACAAAATGATACCGTTGTGGCAGTAGAGAAAATCATTGCAAAAGAAATCTCTGTAATTGCAGCAACCATGCGACTAATTGGCAAAGGCCCCCAGGTAACAGACGTGTTTGCTAGCGTCGATGCCGTACGCAAAAAAGAGCTAGAAAAAGCACTAGATCTTTTAGGGGAAACCGACAAGAAGAAAATCAAGATAATCACTGACTTGACAACAGCAATTGTGGATGGAATTCTACCAAAGCCTGCCACAAAATAGAAACAAAATCTTTCATATCATAACCGATCTAGCTTGTTTAACTGTAGCTGACAAATTAGGAAATAGATAAATAACATCTGTATTTCACCCCGAATATGACAGAACTTAGATGTCGCGATTATGGTTTTGATTGCGATTTCATATCTAGTGGCAATGATATTGGTAAAGTAATTGAAGGCTATAGTACTCATTCTGCTAATGAACATGGAATAGAATATTCTAAAGAAGCACTAATGCAGTTTATCATAAGAAAAAGCTAATCTTTTCTCTGGAAAAAATATTCCTTTACTATCCATAAGACTCGTATTTTACTTCAAAACTACCGTCTTCGCGTTTGTCGTGATACGTAACAAAGCCTTGTGGTCCCAAAGTTTCCATAACACCATCGATTGTTCCTTGCCAACCACAAATGTAAAAACTGGTGTTTTCTTTGGTGATTTTTTCTCCAACCAGTTCTTCTAGTGGTGATTTTCCTCCAGGCTTGGCTTTGAGGAAATTCTCAACTCTTCCAGTAAAACCATTCCAAGATCTGTTAAACCATTCTTGCGGTCTGCTGACTGCCGCTCTGTATTTGAAATTCCATTTGTCTGCACCTCTATCAACGCTCTCAGTTTCTAGGTCAGTGAATAGTCCTCTGTAGCTTAATTCATCAACATAACTTGCTCCATGCAACACAACGATTTCTCGTTTGTCGCCTACTGCACGAAGATGTTTTGCAAAGCTTACAAATGGAGCAATTCCAGTTCCGCCTCCAATACAAACAATTCTTCTTTCATCTTTTCGACCATCTGGGAGATCCTCATTGATCAGTAATGCGTTCCCAGTTGGGTTTCCTATCGTTAATTCATCTCCTTCACTTGCATAGAACATTTGAGTAGTAACTCGTCCTGGCAATGGCTTTCTTACCCATCTGAGAACAAATTCATAGTAATCCCGATTTTCAGGATTGGATGCAATAGAATACGCTCTTCGAACTGTTTTGAAATCTTCATTTGCTACTGAGATTCCTACGGTGAGGAACTGTCCAGCCTTGTACTCTGGGACTCCGTTTTCAGGAACAATACGGAAAATTGCAAGATCTTCTTTTAAAAGCTGAACATATGATATTTTTGCCTTGTTTGATGCCGCGACCAACTTTATTTAATCACTCAATATCTGTTAAATATTTTATGATATTGGTTTTAATCGCCAAATGACTTGGATCCGACAAGACTTTTTAAACAAATTTTGTCTCAAAACCCATTAGCCAAAGGATCTATCAATACAATGAAAGACACAACAAAAGGGCAATCCCACACACGAATTCAAATTTTTCAGAGAAAATTCTAAATTGCCTCTTTAAGGCTAGTCTGTAATGGCAGTAAATCCTTTCACAATGTTTGTTTTTGATATCTTTATTATCTCGGCTATATTGTTGACTGCTTATACTTTTAATTTCTATTATCTTGCAGCAGTGGCGATTCGTAGAAAGGACAAACATCAAATTAAAAAAATCGGCACACCTTCCATAACAATTCAGCTTCCTCTGTATAACGAAAAATACGTGGCAACAAGACTGGTTGATTCTGTTTGTGCAATGGACTATCCAAAAGACAAAATGAAGATTATGGTGCTTGATGATTCTGACGACGATACTACGAATCTGTTGCATGACCAGATAAACAACTACAAAAGAGAAGGCTTTGATATTGTACATGTACGAAGAGGAACAAGAAAGGGGTACAAGGCGGGCGCACTCAAGTATGCAATGACCCTAACTGACACAGAATATGTGGCAATTTTTGATGCCGATTTCATTCCTCCAGAATGGTTCCTCAAAAAAGCAATGCCGTATTTTGCAAAATCCAACATTGGTCTAGTCCAGTGCCGATGGGGACACGTAAACGAGAACTATTCTGCAATGACTCAGGCACAGGCGCTAAGTCTAGACTTTCATTTTCTGGTAGAGCAAAAGGCAAAAAGTAATTCCAATATGTACATGAATTTCAATGGCACTGCGGGTATATGGAAGAGAGATTGCATTGAGGATGCTGGCGGATGGCACACTGCAACACTGGTAGAAGATTTAGATCTTAGCTATAGAGCTCAGATGAAAGGATGGAAATGTGTTTTCATTGAAGATATTGTAGTTGATGCAGAACTCCCAGTTCAGATGAATGCCGCAAAAAGGCAACAGTTCCGCTGGGCAAAAGGTGCAATTCAATGTGCAGTCAAACTTCTTGGCGACATTGTGATAAAAAGACACATTCCACTAGAAGCAAAAATCCAAGCATTTGTGCAATTGACGCGTCACATTGGCTATCCACTACTTTTGATCCAGTTCTTGGCGCTGCCTGTTCTTTTGGCTGCAAATATCAATCTTCAGGTTCTCAAGTTTGTCCCAGCACTGACAATTATTACCTATCTTGCAATGGGCCCATTTGCATATCTGTTTGTAATTTACAATCTTTGGGGAAATGGATGGAAACAAAAGGCCAAAGTTTTACCATTCTTGCTAATTTATTCTGCAGGACTGTCAGTGAATAACACTGTAGCAGTCTTTGATGGCTTGTTTGGCAAAAAAAATGAATTTCTTAGAACTCCAAAATACGGCATCATAAAGAACACTGACGATTGGCGTGATAAGGCATACAATTTACCTTTCACAAAGACTACACTATTGGAGATATTTTTTGCAGTATATGGTATGATGGGAATTTTGACTGCAATATTTTCAAAAAATCCAATATTTGTGCCAATTATAGCCATACCGACAATTGGATTCTGCTATGTGGCGTATCAGAGCCTCTCGCACTCTAGATTTAAAAGAAATAAATCAGAGAAGCCAAAATCAAAAGCAGAAAAAATGGCGGACAACTATTACCAAATGGCTCTCGTAGGCATGTTTGCAATTATCATATTTGGTGCATACATGGCGTATCAGGGATATCAAAGTGATGTGTATCCGCTGGATTTGTCACGTGGTTATCTAGATAGAATAATGACTGGTGGCAATCCGCAACTAATGCTTCAGGATATAGATTCTATAAAGGAGCAGCTTCCAAAGGAAGGCAATCCGGTGTGGATATTCCCAACAGACACTACTGACTTTGGGCGTATTCAAGAAGATCTTGATACATTGACAGAATCTGTGGAGGCAATCCAAAGTTATCCAAAGAACTCAGTAGAGTACAGCACAGCTATGGCTGACTTGCACCTAAGAGCACTTTACGTTCGTCAGAATATTATGGATGCAACTCCATACATGTATGCAAGCTTTTCAAATATCGTGTTCAGCTCTATTTGGATTGCAGTAATTTTGGGCATATTTGCAGTGCTCAAAAGAAAGAAAGACCATCTCAAATCCTTCGAAAGAGCAGACATCTAATCACGCCTAAAATTTTGAGCACAAGTAATTATGACATAACCCAACTGTTATTAGTACGGTATAGTACCGTACTTTATGATTACATGCGAATATTGCACAAAACAGTTCGTCGAATCTATGACTGGCTTGACTGAAAAAACACTACATGAGATACTCCATGGACCAGAATTGGTCAATGAGTAATTACTCTATTTTTTATCTTATTTTAGCTGCATACTTTAGTATCAACAAGCCTTCCTAAATCTAATGTCTACAAAGAAAACTGCGAAACCAGAAATGACAAAAAAGGACACTGCTAATCTAGCAAAAAAAGTAGCTGCAGTATCTGATTCTACCAAATCCTTATCCAAAGAAATCAAGTCCATGACCAAAGTTTTCTCTGATAACCAAAAAGTACTGTTATCCATGAAGGAAATGATTGACACTCTAATTGACACATTAGAAAAGATCCAAAAACAATCAAAGCAAATAAACATCATAGAAGAGGACAATCAGCGATTATACGCAGGGCTAAACCAGGTTAGGACTCAGGCAAACATGATTACCAATGTTGGCGAGCATGCAAGCAGACTACAAGAACAAGTAAACAAGATAATCCATACCCAAAAGGAAGCACCAGCGCCTGAAACAATAATGAAGGCCGTCTCTGATAGCCAGAACTCTATTCAAAACAATACTCACATGATTATCAAAATTGCTCAAAGAATTGACGCTCTAAAAGATGATCTTGCAGAACTCTCCAAAGGAGGCAAGACATCTAATATTGAATCAGAGATTCAGGCACTAAAAACAAGCCTAGAAAAACTTCAAAGTGGACTTGCAACAAACTCTGCCTCTCATCTGAGAGGCGAGCTTGCCAAAATTGAATCTGAGATTGGATCACTAGTCAAAAGAGCAGATGCTACTACATTTGTTGGTGAAGGATTACGATCTGTCCAGTCGGACTTTGCATCATTTAAGGATCACATCTTTAACAAGACCAATACCATAGACCAAAAAATCTCATCGATTTCTGAATTACTAAAAAGAGCAGATGCGGCATCGTCTGAATTCCACAAAAAAGCAGACAACCTAGTCAATGACATGCAGCAAATCAAGAGTGCCACAAACAAATCATCATCAAATGTATCAAAGGAAGTAATTGCGTTACTCAAATTATCGGAATTTCAATCCAGCATTAGAATTCTTTCCGAGTCAAAATATGGTGAGCTTAAAGACATTGAAAAAATGGCAGAACAAACATCAGAAATTGTTAATCTGTTTGATAAAACAGCAATTGAATCCTCAGAAAAAGTTTCTTTGCCACAAGAAATTCGTCAGTGGGCAATAAGCAAAATGCTTGACTGCGCAGATAAATGGGAGATCAGATTTTCTGATCTGTTTAATGTTCTAATTGACAAGCTAGGAAAAGAATTGGTCAAGGAAAATATCAGAATAGCACAAGTGCGCGACATTTTTGGAATTCGGGGCGTTGATGAAATACGACAAGAGCTTGGATTGTCTGCAAGCTAATTAGAGCAGTCAGATACCCCAGGTCTCATTCTACATAAAATTCAGACGACCTAATCATCACTCTGCAAGCAAATTTTGATGCTTGTCCTAATAATTCTTCATGCCACTGCAAATAGGTAACAAATATTCACAATTTGGTAACACAAGTCGACCTTTCCCATTAAAACAAATTTTTGCGATTTTAGCACATGAATTCCCAGATTCTTGAAAAAGTCGAATCCTCAGGAGTCTGTGGAATAAAAAAGGCAGAACTAAAGAAGCTTTTTGGTGCAGACTGCGAAGTCTCACTTGACAAACTAGTAAAAGAGGAAAAAATCATAGTAGATAACAAAGGTGTTGCCCATTATGTGTGGAGCAAGGACAATTATTTGTCACATGTTTCACAAAATGACCCAAAATTCAAAATCTTATCAAATCTGGTCAAAAACCTAGAAAGCAAAATACTGCAAACCAAACCGCAAGAAAACATCGATTTTAAAATTCATTTTGACAAATCAATATCAGAAATATCATCATCTCTTGGGTGGGCACCACTATCCGATATTAGAATCAAGGTATGTCAAATATTGAATATAACACAAGAACAATTCTATTCCCAAGTATCATCATTGGTTGACGCAAATCCATCAAAATATGAAACATCAACTGGAGGACAAGAAGGAATCCATGTGCGCGGAATGTTACATGGATACATCAGACGACTATGACTTATCCATACGGCCTCAAATCAAATCCATATCCTAGCAGTCCCACTCCAACTGAACATGACGCAAAAATCTTGGGTGGAACAAAACACCAAGAGGCAAAGCACTCCATTGTAGAATGCATTTCGGAACTATACAAGCAGATCTCACGAAAAAACTCGGACGAAAATGACTTTAGACTAATAACAGTGGTTCAAGACGTTGGCTCTGGTAAAACACATCTAGCATTACACATCAAAACTCTAAAGACAAGGCAAGACATTGTCACTGCTTATGTTGACTTGTCCACAATATCGCCAAAGACCAATGAAAGTATCTATAATTCAATAATACGCGGCTTTAGCCGAGAAATGTTTGCAGAACTTAGAGGAAAATTCCTAATGCAAATATGCGACAAGGCGCAAAAAGGCGATAATTTAGCAAAAAAGGCACTTGGATACAGCTTTTTGGATAGACTAAAGGGAGTAACACTAAAGCAAAAAGCAGAAGAAATAATCTACGACAAAAACACCATATCACAAGATGTTCTGAGAAGCTATCTTGGGGCTCATTATTCACAACACGAAGCAGCAGTACTACAGAACATAATTACAAATTCTTCTGATAGAATAACAAACCTTGATGATCTACACGGAAGACTAGCTGCATTATGCAAATTCTTCCACAACTTGCTAGGTAAGGTGACTCTTTTTGAGTTTGATGAGCTAGACGCACAAGACAGCTCGCTAGAATTTGTAAAATCTTTGATAAATGCACACATTCCAGCATCTGTTTTGTTACTAATCACAACACCGTCATTATACATGGATATCCAACGAGCAAATCCATCAGTATTTGACAGACTAGAAAAGGCAAACTACAAAATCGATCTTGCTGGTGCAAATTCTGTAGATGAGCTAATTGAAATTGCTATAGAATACATCAAAGAAGCAAGCAAAACAGAGCGATTCAACAAAAAAGAACAACATGATCTGGCAGCAAAGATTCGAGTTCTATGTGATGAGTTTCCAGAGTTTCGTAACGTTCGCTCGATTATAAACATACTAAATCATGCAATAGAGCAGGGAGCTGAACTTGACGCATCTGAAATAACCGAGGCAGTAATTGATGAGACCATAAAGCACACCTATCCAGGATTAAAAATTAAAGGCAGTATAATGGAAGTTCCAATATCTGAATTTATCAAAATAAAAAGAACCACAGGCACTACACAAACCCAGGTAAAAGAAGCGATAGCAAACCTAGTCAATTATGCGCACGAAATTGGAAATGTCTCCAAGTCCAGCAAGCCAAATCCTTCCTTTGATGTGATGTATTCTGATCCGTTTGGTACAAAAATTGGAATTGCAGTAGTAATGAACGATGATCATGCAAAGAACTTTGAAACAATATCAAATGTGGTAAAATCATCGGCATTTGTGGACAAGCTCATAATCATAACTAATACTAGCATTCCTGCATCAAATCTTGCCACCATAGTCAATGTGGATAAATCCAAAGTAACTGATTTGCTCTACTTTAACAACAAATACACAGAACACAAGCTAGATGAGCCTGAGTCAGAGCGAGTCAAAATGCTTGCAAAGACAATTTCTGTAATCTAAAACCAAAGTAATTTTAATGATTTTGTTTCATAATATGTAATGCAAAATTATTTTCTGCAGGTGATCGAATCTACTAATTCTGGCATTCAATCAATGATCGAGCAGATAACACCTGAAATTCCGCATTCATCGTTTATCACTGATCTAGCAATAATCATGATTTTGGCATCCGTCGCTACATTGGCGTTTTTCAAGATGCGACAGCCTCTGATAATTGGATATCTGTTTGCAGGAATGCTAATAGGCCCATTATCTCCAATTTGGACCTCATTGTTGCCCGAAGGACAATTCATGGGATCTGGTAAAACAGGCCTGCTTTCTGATCTTGGGCTACTCAACATATTTGCTGAGCTTGGTGTGATACTGCTTTTGTTTGTAATTGGAATTGAGTTTCCATATTCAAAAATTCGCTCTATCGGAAAAGTTGCAATCGGTGCTGGTACAATCGGACTATTTTTGACATTGGGTGTGGTATTTTATGTAGCAGGTGCAGTAGGTCTTAATTTCATGGATTCATTGTTTTTGGGTGCAGCTTTATCCATTACCAGTACTGCTGTAATTGTAAAAATTCTAGAAGACAGTGGCAAGATCAAAAAAGAATCATCTATTTTGGTGTTGGGTGTCCTAATTGTGGAAGACATTATAGCAGTAATTTTGATTGCAACACTAGAATCTGTTGCACTAGTTGGAAATGTTTCCTATGACAACATAATTGTGGTTGTTATTGTTGCAGGAGCACTAATTGGTGGAACTCTGACCATTGGAACAAAGATTATTCCAAGATTAATTGACAGAGTAGCTGCAACAGAGCACAAGGAAATTTTGCTATTATCCGTTCTTGGCTTGTGCTTTGGCTATGCGTTATTTGCAAACATAGTTGGCTTGTCTGTGGCAATTGGAGCATTTTTGGCAGGAGTCCTAGTAGCAGAATCAAAATCTGCCGAAGTGTCAAAAATTCTATCCAGTCCAATCAAGGACATGTTTGTTGCAATCTTTTTTGTCTCTGTTGGAGCACTCATGAATGTGTCCGAGCTTGAAAGCTATATTGTTTTGGCATTTGGAATAATTGCTTTAGCTGTAGCAGTCAAGTTTGGCGGCGCAATGCTTGGTGCATATCTGTTCAGACAGGGAAAAGCAAAATCCCTACGATCGGCATTTGCACTTGCAGGGCCAAGAGGCGAGTTTTCTATTGTTATTGTCAAAACAGGAGTCGACATTGGAGCAGTTAGCAGCTTTTTGTTTCCATTGATTGGAATAATTTCAATAATTTCTGCATTCATTTCACCATTTTTAATTAAAGCAAGTGACAAAATAGTTGCAAGCACAGAGGAATAGACATGGATGATGAATTCAAACAACTAATGGATCGAGTGCATATTGGGATTACTTTGTTTAACTACAATGGAACAAAGGTTCCTTGTGTTATCTTGGCGGAAAAGCGATTTGATGAAATAATGGCAAAAATTGCAGGCAAACCTCTTTCTGTCGATACAAATTTGAACATACTACAAAATGGGCTAGGAAATGTCTTTGTTGAAATGGAATTGACGTTTTCTGAAGGTGGAATCGATGAGAAAATTCTGTTATATGCAAACGAGTCATTTGACTTTTTTGAATCCTTGGCAAGTACATCCATGCTTGCGTTATCGTCACCACATTCCCAAATAGGTGAAGACAATGTCTTTATGATCCAGCTTCCAAAGCCTGAAAAAATTGCAAATGCTTTGGAGATAATCAAAAAAGGACTACAAACTACAGGTTAGATATTTTTTGTAGGTTTTTTCACTGTTTTTTTGATTACTTTCTTTTTCATTTCTTTTTTCTTGTCTTTTTTAGAATCTTTAAGATCTTTTTTGTTTGATTCTGTATCCTTAGCTTTATCTGTTTTAGTCGATTTTTGATCTACTTTTGGTTTTTCTTGTGAAGTAATCGCTGTGTCGCCTAACGTGATTGAAAATGAGGCTTTCTCTGATGGAATTGGTCTAAACAAGATTCCCTGTATGTCTATTACAACTTTATTTTCGCCATCTTTGAACTGGACTGGTATTGTGGCAGTGCCAAGGGAAGTGTGAGTTAGTGGAATTGGGCCAAAAACAGAATTGCCTCCATTTGTGACCAGTACACTATAGTCAATGTGTTCTTGTATGGTGTTTGTTTTTGGATTTAGAAAATCGATTTTCATCTTTGAGGATTCTCCAGGCTTTGGAGATGCTGGGTCTGTTGAAATTCCAACCTTTAATGTACCTATATCAGTTGATACCACTTGTTGGTAGGTCTGAGCACCAGCAAACAACGGTGAGGCAAAAATTCCCAAAACAAGAATCATTGAGCCAAAAATACCAAGATGTGTCTTCATGACTATGTCTTGTTATATTCAATAATAAACCAATATCCAAATTGTGCAGTAAATCTTTTCTAGTGGATTATTTTGTTGGAAGAATTTCAAATGCGGCTGCCGGGATTTGAACCCGGGTCACAGAATTGGCAATCCCGCGTACTGGCCAGGCTATACTACAGCCGCATGATCGAATAGACTAAACAGAGTCTATTAAAATGAATTGCTTTAATCCAAGCTTTGAGTATACTTGTCATGGACAAAAGACTGGAGCAAAAAATCAACGAAAAAATCACAAACACACTAGACAACATTTCAGAGATTAATCAAATTGCAAAATCAATTGATGAGAAAAAAACTAGTTCTGATTTCAAATATGGTATAATTATTGGAAGACTATACAATTCCTTTTACTATCAATGCAGAAGAATTCTAAAACGTGATCCAACAACACAAGAATTTTCAGAATTTCTAGAAATTTTATCTAGGCGAAAAAACAAGATCTTGCAAAAACTCTAGTTTTTCTTTGCTGGCAAAACCACAATCGATGGAGTGATTGGCAGTTTTACGCATGCGCCACTTAGTGCCTTTTTTGCTGCCTCGACATGGTCCTTTTTGACATGCATTTCCATGATGCATTGTCCGCTTCTTACTCGTGCTGCCAAGCTTACTGCTTTGCCAAACGCACGTCTCATTCCTTCCTGAAGTCTGTCTGCTCCTGCAGTTGCAATCATTTTGTTTTCTCTAAGTAAGATATGTGGATAAATCCTCAAAACTGAAAAGTAACCTGTCTCACCTGTAGTCTGTTCTAGCGTCTTGTTTGCAGCAAGTCTTGCTGATTCAATTGCCATGTGGCGAATTTGCATTTTTTCGTTGGAGCACAACTGTACAACGAAATCATAGTCGCCTCTTTTACCGCCTTGATATTTTGCGATTTTTGGCTGCGGTTTACCCTTGATGAACTCTTTGCGAGCATAAGGTTGTCCATTACCTGTTCTATAACATCCACCGTGCATTATAACACCTGATAAAACCCCAAAATACCTATATTTTAACGGTGAGCGCTCAATCACGCTTATATGGAATTTTAGATAATTTTTTGCAAATGAGCTCCGATGCAGAACCAAACATTAGCGGCGTGCTGTTTGACGATCACACCATAATACAAAACCGCGAAATGCAAAACCAACTTGAATCCAAGGGATATGGAGAAACAAGACAAGGCAAGTTCTTGCTAAAACCATTTGAAACTTTGTATTTTTTATTCTACAACAAGCTAGACCTATCCAAAGGAAAAAAGAAAATAGACTTTGAGCAAATGCTTGCAATAGCATCTGCAAAAGACGAAAATGCGTTAACAAAATTTCTAATTTATCGAGATTTACGAGTACGTGGATATGCAGTAAAAGATGGATTTGGATTTGGCTCTGATTTTCGTGTTTATGAAAGGGGTCAATTTGGGGAAAAAGGCGCAAAATACTTGGTGTTTGGCCTAGCAGAAGGCAAGCAGGAAAAAGTAGGCATACTACAAAAAAACATTGAAGAGATAACGAAAATGGGAAAAGAACCAATACTAGCAGTAATTGAGCGCCGTGGTGAGGTAATCTATTACAAGATTTCCAATGTAAAATTTATGGAAAATACAAAAAACATTGATGCATCTGGCTTTGTGTTTAGCTAAGTGTTTCTATTACCCAATCTGAATCATACTTGAGAAGATTGTTTTGGTATGCATAAACAAAATCATGAATTTGTACATATTTTGTTTCGTTGTTCCATAATCTTTCAAAATCAGTTATCTTGATATCTACTCGTGGCCTGTCATTCCAAGATGTATACACATCAACTGACTCGAAATTTCGGTTCTCAGTGTTGAATGTTTCATTTGACGTACCTGTATATGCAACCATTTCGCCTTCTTCGTCTCGAAATATCCCGATTCGTTCTGAAAAAGAGCCGTCAACGTGCTCCGATCTTGGAATTGCTATTTTGATTTGAATTTTGTTCTTTTGTACTAGTTTTTGCAGAATTTCCAGTTTGTGTCCATGAATTGCGCTAATTGAGAATATTCCATTTTTTTTATTGAATATCTTGCCTAAAATATTCAGATCAGATGTGGAATATCTATGGCCAGTGATAATTCGAATTTTTCCATCATGATCTGCAAAGTTTTGTAGTCCTAGCGATAATGTGGAAATACTTTTCAATGTTACATATTGGACTGCTCTGTCATATTCTATTGAATTTGAAAGACATGGAATGAAAAATTCTGTCACCAAATTGTCAATGTCTGTTCGATATTGCAGTTTTAGTGAGAGGTTTTTGAGTGCCACAAATCATGATTGGCTTGATATTATTTAAGTAAAAAATTCTTCAAGTCTGGTTTATTGCATTGATTTTACACAATCAAATTTCAATTAGGAATTATAATTTGAGTTCAACTTTATGTATTAGTTTATTAATTTAATCAGCGTGGAAATTCCTACTCCAACTAAACTATTTCACGCACATTTCTTTTTTGTAGACATAGTTGGTCTTTCAGATCCTTCCATGTCAACAAAGACCCAAATAAAAAAAATTGAAGTTTTAAACAAATGCATTAGCGAAACACAGGCGTATCAAAACACTCCCAAAGACATGGTCTTGGTTTTGCCAACAGGTGATGGCATGTGTCTTGGATTTTTGCAGGGACCAGAACTACCGCTTCATCTAACAATGGAGCTTCACAAAAAACTAGACGAGTATAACAAGGGAAAGATTCCATCCGAAACAGTTCTAGCTAGAATTGGGCTTCACAGTGGCAATTGTTTTATTGTAAAAGACATAAGAGGTTATGATAATGTCTGGGGACCTGGAATTATTTTGGCAAGAAGAGTTATGGATTTTGGCGATGATGGCCACATTCTCCTAAGTACTAGATTGGCAGAAGATCTACGTGAAATATCTGATGAATATAGACAAATAATCAAACCTGTCCCTGATTTTCAATAAATGGAAGATTTGCATATTGTATGACAGATATGGTAGTTTTGTCATCTAGATGATATGCAGAATCCTGTATATCTAAGAAGAAGGATATTTCAAATAGAATTGCGATTAATACAACCGATGCCAAAACTACATGGAATCGCAACTGGTAGTTCTACACCCAACCATAATTTAAGGATCGTTTGGAATCTTATGTTATGAACTGATTAATAACCAAATTTATCATGAAATACTCATAAAAAGAAATGCTCCCGCCGGGATTTGAACCCGGGATCACTGCCTTGAGAGGGCAGTATGCTTAACCGGACTACACCACAGGAGCGTCAAAAAAAGCGGTGGATTCTAGCAATTTAAAGGAATGCTATTAGATTGATTGGTTAAAAAATAATCATTGCAATCTTTAAGAAAATTAGAAAATGATTTTCTTTATTGCAAAAAAATGATATTGTAAACAAGCTTTCCTTGTCAAATTGTATTGTAGGTCTTGGTGGATGCAAAGTACACAAGACAACTCTGGATTGCTGCGAATACAATATCACAGTATTTGATGGCAACAGGCAAACTGAAATCAAGACCATACATGACAACATTATACAAATTCATCATGGAAAAATTGACGAGTCAGACCCAGACATTTTGCAAAAATATGATTCAATGGAGATTCTTTCTGATCCCCAGTGGGAGCTTCGAACACTACTTGTAAAAACAAGGGAAAAACAAGAAAAAATACGGCTGTCTGTTGCAAAAAACTGTCTTGTAGATGCTGCATTTTTTGCTACAAAGGCAAAACAAAATCTTGAGGATGAATTTGCAGCAATATGGATCAAATGTGCTGCATATCTAATATGTGATGGATTGGTTTTGTTAAATTTGTACCAACGTAGTCCTACTCACATGATGGAGTTTCTCAGAAAATCTGCAAAAAACAAACAAAACAAATCATTTCCTATTATAACGGAAATATTGGGATTGGAACGTGCAACTCCTTCTTTGTTAGAGAGAATGGTAAAATCTACAATCGGTTTCTCAGACATGACGGAAAATAATATTGGTGTAATAATACAGAAAAAATACGAATATCTGGTGGCAAACTCGCTTCTTTCTGATTGTTATTTCTATTTGGGATATGTAAACAAAAACAACATTTTATCAATACGAGACACAATTCACAAAAAACCAGAATTAATCCACGTTCTAAAGACAGCGTTGGACATAGAGCACGACCCAACCAAACTAGAACAACAAGCTATACTGTTACACAAAACTGCAAATGATTTGGTTCGTTTACAAAATCACGCCTAAACAATACTGGTTTAGTCTAATCTAGATAACCTTTAAAACCCTCCAAGCGATTCTTAGTTTATGGTAGATCAAGCTTGCGGTTGCGAAACAGAAACCGGCGATCCAGAATTTCAATGCGATTGCGAAATGCAAGGCCACTGTCTATGCAGCGCAGATTGCAAATGCAAGTCTTCTGTTTGTAAAGAAGCAGTAGCAGAGTTAAGATAAACTTAACCTACTTTTTGTTTTTATTTTTTGTATTATTTAGATCAGTTTTTCGTCTTCAGGATCCAAACCCCATGATTTGACTAATTCTTTTTGGAATTTGTCTAGTTGGGTCTCGTTTAGTGCATTACCACAATTCTTGTGAGTTGGAACAACTGTCATTCCAGCAAGTTTGAATTCTATCTCAAATATGTGGATTTTGCCGCATTCGCACATTTCTATTTGGAAAATTAAATCGCCTCTATATTTGCTTAGCTTAGCTGAATAACGTTTAACTAATCAAATTCAACTATAATGATTAGTTGAAGACAGTTTTAATTGCAATATTTGCTGTTTCTCTAATAACATTAGGATTTTCTCATAGCGCAAGCGCACAACTCCAAGCTGGAGGTGTAAACAAGGAAGGCTCTTGGTATGTTGGTGAAGGTCTCAAAAAGGGAGATCTATACAGCTATGATCTTTGCCATGTTTACTATAAGGACTGTACTCAATTTAGGATTGATTTCTGGGTCGAAGGTGATGAGCAAGTTGGAAGTGAAAACCAATGGAAGCTCCAAGTTTTGGTAAAGGAAAGCGGTAAAACACTCAGAGGGACAATCAATCTAGGCAAAATTGCAGCAGAACCAATTGGCAGCACAAAGAATCTGATTCCACATGCAGCCGCATTCAAGTCATCGCTGTCTTGGCTTTCGGCATATGCAACAGGGGATCCACAAGGCCTGACAGGTAAAGGACCAAAACAATTTACCATGACGTCATGGGGCAAAATTGGAAACATTGGTGGAGAACAAATCATTCCCACCGCTGAAGAAAAAATCGCAGTTCCAGCAGGTATATTTGACACAGTTAGAGTTACTTGGAAAACAGGTGGTAAAGTAAACAATGTTTGGGTTGTGGACGGATTTCCATTCCCAGTAAAGGCAGATACATACGCGCATGTTTCATCAGGAATTCCCCCACAAGAATATCGATTTGAATTACTAGACTTTCAAAGAGATGTAAAGAAAAACCCATTCCCAGAAATCTCTACCGGTAATGATGGTTCTGGATTAGCTGGCTGCCCAAAGCCCACCGATACATTTACCCAAGTTTCAAAAAACACTAACACAAACACTATGATAATTGATGTAAAATACTCACCCAAGTCTCCAAAACAAGGATGCGAAATGGATATGATAATTGACTTCAAACGTAAAGTAAACCAAGAAGAATTTGAGAACGAGGTTCACTATGATATACTAGTTGTCAAACCAACTACTTCAGGTCTACCAGACGTGCTAAGATCATTTGCGGCTGATGAAAAACGCAACGCATTCTTTACTACTTCAGGCCAAGTCAGAACTACCATTGACGTCAAAGAATCTGGCAAGACAACATATGCTATACTAGTAAAAGGAACCGGTCCTGAAACTGCACCAGACCCAGCAACAATAGGATTCATAACATTTGATGTTGATGTTCAAGCAGGAACTGGAACAGTCACTACGCCAGATACAACTCCAAAACCAGGAGAAATTGTAATTCCATCTTGGATCAAAACAAATGCCAAGTTCTGGGCAGAAGGCAAAATTACAGACAGAGATTTTGTATCGGGTATTCAATATTTGATAAATAACAAAATAATCAAAATTCCAACTAGCGCATCTACTGGAACACAAAGCACTGTAATTCCAGCTTGGGTTAAAGATGCAGCAGGATTCTGGGCCGATGGCAAAACAACAGACAAAGACTTTGTCAACGGTTTACAATATCTAATTACAAACGGAATCATCAAATTAAAGTCCTAATTCAAATTGAATAATTGGTTCGCAAAACTCTCTTCATACCGTTAGGAATAATGCTTGGCGCTGCCGCAATTGGACTATTATTTCCTTTTTGGAATGGAGTGCCAGGATCTGAGCAAGCCATCATCCCTAGATTTGCAAGTCAGTGGCATGTTGGAAAGGGAGTAGAAGCACAACCATCTTTACAATATCTAGTGAATTATCACGAGCAGGAATTTTTGGCAAAGCTGGAATTTTTAGAAAAAACTAATACACAAAAAATAAACCTAATAATTGATGATAAAAAAACAGGACAGCATCTAGAACAACAGCTAGAGATTGGTCAAGCCTTTGTCTTTATCGGAGTAAATGAAGAGCTCAAACCATATGTCCAGACACTAGACAAATCAGTCTTTTCAGTTCGAGACACTTTGACTGGCTCAAAATATCTCGTAGTTGGTGCAGAATGGGGGACTACATTTGTTGGCAAGTTCAATCCCAAGCTAAAGATAACGGAATATTCCGATACAGAATTTGAGTTTGGCACACTAATGACATTTGTAGTGTCTTACAAAATCAACGAAATTGAAAACAAGCTTTGGATTGCAGACAATATTCCATTGCCTGTTCGGGCTCAATACTATACAATAGATGGCACACCAGATTATTCTTACGAGTTAGTTGCACTAGGGTCTTGAGCCCTATCATAGACATTAGCCAAAAGCCAGTCACAAAATTCTGTCACTACACTATCAAAGACGCACCAAACATGTAGTGAATGTGGCAAAACATCGATTCTTCCTCCACTAAACGTCACTCGAACTCCTTCTTTTCCTTCATACATGTAGGCATCATCTATTTGGGCACTGCCAAACAGTCCTCTTGCTTTTTCTTTTATTATGGAACGTTGAATTGGAAAGTTTGTTTTTAGCCTATCTACTATGATAGAAAGATCTCGCTTTCCATAGAAATCAAATTCATTTATTTTATTTTCTTGTGGAAAATTCACCAACAACTGGATGTTGTATTTTTTGCCAACTCCAAATCCAATCTCTGTTATCTTGGTATATGCCATTGCTGGATTGTTCTTCAATAACATCATGATTTGTGGTAGGTTTGATCTTAGCTGAGATTGAAGTTGTGTAGTTATGGTAGAAAAACTCACAATATTTCATAGATAATTTGAGGTTATATTTTTTCAAATATGATTAGTTTTTTACATACTACAATGATTTTGGTATTATGGCCATGCCTGCTGATTATGATGGAATGCGAATCGATGAAGCATCAGAACGAGCAAACAACGTAGATGACTACAAGGTAACATGTATGACATTCATAGAAGACATTTCAAAAGACTATCTGGCTTGGGTTGATAGGTACCAACTAGAACCAGATGAAGACAAAAAGAGAAGAGATAGAATCGCAGCAATCATTGCAAAAAGCAATGAGTGGATTGCCAAAGTAGCTCAAACAATCAAAGGAGTGGATGTTGTAATGAATGATGGAATACAAAAAATGGCAGAATCAACTGCTGGACAACCATTCCAATTAGGGGTATTTGTGAATAAACAGTCAGGTTACACAAGTGCAAAACCGGGAATCATTGACATTAACATTAAAGCAGCAGGAAGAAACGGAAGAAAAACCAAGATAATTGAACACTACAAGGGTCAGCAGTTCCGTGTGGAATCCACTACCAAGGTTTTCATTGATGAAACTAGAATTCCACAAGGCGAGTATGATCTGCTTGATGTGCATCTATACCTGGATGCGACTGTGGCTCAGCAGCGAGACTTGATATCGTTTACGATTACTGTTGCAGAATTAGAAAATGGATATGAAGCAGAAAAACGCGGCGTTTCTACTATAATCCACATCACTTAATGTCTTTAAACCCAATAGCAATTACCCTGCTGAATTCTGTTGGTGGGTTCTTGGTTATTTTGTATGCATTGTCTTTTGCCTTTGAGCCAAATCCAGTAAAGACATCAATGTGTTTGTCGTTCCATTCACCAACATCTGTTGCCCAGTACGTTCTGACGTTCCACGGTGATGGAAGATCAGGGATTCGAAGCAAGGTTCCATGTTGAATGACTCCTTTTTTCATATCTGTTTTACCTTTTGTTACCGCTACTTGTATTATTGATTCGCTAAGTGATGATTCTGATAACGGAATGCATACTCCAGATGATGTATATGCACATTTTCCATAATGAAAAAATCTAGTTTTTACATCGTTTGGATTTACAAAATCATCAACCCATGTTTGCAGAATTTTTCCATCCGTTGTCTTGCCTGATCCTTGTATTATCAAATCCTTGAGAAATCCTTCTCTGAATTGTTTATAATAATACGTGGAATTATTCTCTGAATAATCAAAAGATCCATCTCTTTTTGTTCCCTGAACTAGAACCGATTGCATTTTTAATGGAAATTCTTTTTCTAACGGCAAATAATATCCAGTAATTTTCCATCCTTCAGAACCTGGCAAGCACTTGAAGAGAATTTTATCAAAGACTTCATTTTCCCTACAGGATTTTACTTTTGTGCATAATGTGTCTCCGCAAACCTTGGCAGCTTCGACATTATCAATAACAAAAATCAACCCAAAGGCAATCAGACCAATAGATACAATTGCCAGGCTTCTCATGCCTAAATTTGACAAATTATTGTAGATGAAGTTTTGGATTAATTTGTCAGCTTTACTTGGAGTACAATTCTGGTTTCTTGAGCTCTTTCTTCTCCTGGATACTTTAACTCTGAGATTTTTCTAGCAAGCACCTCATCTGTAACTAGAGATGCAATTCCTGAATACGATATGCCATCAATTTCTACTTGCACTATTGGCTCCACAAGCGAATTTTTGAGCCAGTCTGAGTCTTTGTTTCGGCGGGAAAAGAAAATTAATTCATTATACGATACTGCACGAAGCTGTACAGAATGAACCTTACCTGTCTTTCTACCCTTGGTGGTTAGAACCGCCTTAAATGTACCATTTTGCACGAAGCATGCCCAAAGTCAAGTTATTTAATCCGATTGATTGAAAATTGTAATTTTTGGTTTCAATAAAGAATTTTTGAAATCATCATGCATGGCAGCACTAGAAGAAATGCCGCAAAACAACTGTACAGCAGACGAGTTCACAGGCAAACGCGTAGTTGACCGGGAAGGAATCAAGGTATGGTGAAGTAAAACACATTCACATCAATTCCAAAACACTTGCCGTTTCAGGTGTTACAATTCATCAAGGATTCCACAAGGAATACTATTTACCGTCTGAATACATTGATCATTTCACAGAAGAGACATTACTCTTGTCAAGATCTCCTGTACGAACAAATGTTGCAGTAGTAGACATTGATGGCCACAAACTAGGTAAAATAAAACGCCTCGTAAAAGATCCGCAGACAAGCGAACTTCACTCCATAGAAGTATCTGATGGTCTGATTCGCACAAGAATAGTCACAAAATCAGACATTTGGGGAATTGGAGACAAAGTAATTCTCAAGCTGACAAAAGATCAGTTCAAAAACCTACACTAACTCTTTTTATTTTGTTTTAGATTTGCAAACAGTACAGACTGGCAAGCCATTTTGTAGCATTACTTCAACATTTGATGAATTACAAACATGACAGTCCCTTCATGAATCAAAAAGATTTTGTGTACCTTTTAATTTTTTGTGCGAAAATCTCTGATCGCAAAAAACCTAGCATTTTATAGCTAAACACTTTGGCTTGACTAGTGTATTCAATACAGACTAAAGATCTGAGTAAAATCTACAATTCTGGCACAATGGCAGTAGATAAAATATCATTTGATGTAGAAGAAGGCGAGATCTTTGGATTTTTGGGCCCAAACGGTGCAGGCAAAAGCACCACGATGATGATTCTAACAACACTACTCAAGCCGTCAGGGGGGCAGGCATTTGTTGCAGGATTTAATGTGTCGACTCAGCAAAAAAATGTCAGACAAAACATTGGCTATGTACAACAAGACATTACAATTGATGAGTATCTGACAGGCCGAGAAAATCTTCTCTTACAGGCAAGACTAAACCATATTCCAAAAGACCAGATCAAGTCTAGAATTGACGAGCTACTAAATTTGGTGGAGCTTGATGACAAAGCAAACGATGCTGCCATAACATATTCTGGGGGAATGAGAAAAAGACTAGAGATAGCAGGCGGACTATTACATCGACCAAAAGTATTGTTTTTGGATGAGCCAACTGTTGGTCTTGACATCCAAACTAGACAAAAAATCTGGGAATATATCAAAAAAATCCACACCGAGTATCACATGACGATATTTTTGACTACTCACTACATGGAAGAAGCCGACAAGCTTTGCGGACGAGTTGGTATCATAGACCATGGTAAAATCCAGACAATAGATACACCGTCTAGCCTCAAAAATGCACTCGGAGGAGGCATAATTTCTCTAACAATAGATTCTGGCCCCAACACAGCAGATCTTGTCTCAAAAATAAGGCAAATTGAATTTGTCAAAGATGTTACTATCACTGATGATAAAATTACTGTATTTTCGTCCAAGGGAACAGAAGTGGCTCCAATGATATTCTCTTTGTCTGCAAATCTCGGAATTGCGATTAAATCTGTATCAATAACACAGCCAACTCTAGATGACGTATTCCTATCATTTACTGGGCACGAGTTGCGAGATGATACTACAAAAAAATCATACGACAGAAGAAAGGAATATCGAAGAATACAGAGGATTTCATCATGATGCTGTATGATACCTATACTGTATTTTGGCGCGAGCTAAAACGATACAGAAAATCCAGAAGTGGAATTTTGATAAGACTGATTCAGCCAGCAATCTGGATTATTGTGATTGGCCACACCTTTGCTGGAACAAAACCATTGATCCAAGCAGTTGGATTTGATGGTAGTTATTTGGAGTTTATGGCACCAGGCGTCATAATACTGACTGCTATATTTACAAGCATTTTTGGCGGAGTCAACACATTATGGGATAGAAGATACGGATTCATGAACAAAGCACTGGTATCTCCAGCATCAAGATCATCTATAGCACTTGGAAAAATGCTTGCAATATCAATTGTTTCTGCAATGCAGTCTGCTTTGATAATTGGCATTGCCATACTGATTGGAGTATCGTTTCCAAATCTTTTGGTTATCATGCCGATAATGGCGTTGATCATTTTATTCTCATTGGGCTTTTCAGGAATCTCTGTAGTGGTAGCGGCTACTGCAAAGTCTCAAGAAACATTTTGGGGAGTAATTAATTTTCTAGGCATGCCGCTTTTCATGCTCAGTCCTGCACTATTCCCATTAGAGTTGTTACCTGATTGGCTTGCAGCTGTAGCCAAGCTAAATCCAGTCACATATACCGTCTTGCTTGTGCGTGGAATGATGACTGGTGTGACAGAAGGAATACCAACTATGTTGAGTATAGGTGTAATTGCTGTATTTGTGGTTGCAATGATTGCTCTTGCAAGCTATGTTTTTACGCGCGAAGTCAACAAGCCTTTCTAAGTGTCAAAAATTGACCTAAACTTCAACAATTCCTAACTTGGCAGATCTTTTGCAAACAAAAGCATCAATGCGTAAATGCAGCTCAAAATAGCTACCCTAGTAGCGTTTTTTGTTTTTACCATACTATTATCCCAGCCTGCGCTAGCTGCAGTAAATTTCCCATACATTGGAAGCTTTGGTAGCCAAGGCTTGGTCAAAACTGGCGCATTTACATATCCACAATATGCAGCAGTAGATGATACTGGAAATATCTATGTGACTGATCTTGGAAATGCCCGTGTACAAAAATTCGATAATAGTGGAGAATTCTTGCATTCATGGGGTTCCAAAGGAACTGGCAAGTCAGAATTTCACGCACCTTCAGGAATTGCAGTTGGTGGTGGATATGTGTATGTAGTTGATCATGAACTAAACGTTGTAAAAAAATTTGACGAAAATGGAAATTTCATTTCTGCATGGGGCAACACAGGATCTGAGGCAGGAAGTCTAAAACTTCCAAACAGCATTGCAATATCGAAAGATAATTTTATTTTTGTAGTTGATACTGGAAATTCACGCGTCCAAAAATTTGATTCATCTGGAAAATTTGTTTCTGTAATAGGTTCTAGTGGAACCGGAGACGGACAATTCTTAACTCCATTAGGCATAGCATTAGATTCCGATGGAAACATCTTCGTTTCCGACTTAGGAAATAAAAAAATTCAGAAATTCAATTCAAACGGAAATTATGTTTCAAGTTTTAAAACGTCAGTAGGAGGTTTGGGCTTATCTCCAGATGGAATTGAAATTGATTCATTAGGAAATATAATAATTGCAGATTCTAGTAACAATAGAATTGTAGTACTAGATAAAACTGGAAACGCAGTAACTAGTTTTGGTAAAGCAGGTTCTGCAGACTCGCAATTCAAACTTCCAAAAGACGTAGCGTTGGATTCTGATGGTGATCTATTTGTCGTTGATTCTAGCAATCACAGAATCCAAATATTTGGCTCAAAAGATACAACTCAAATAACTACTACAACTACTACAATTCCAACAGTAAAAACAACAACCGACTTCAAAAAACCAGTCATAACTGTACCAAAGGATCTTTATGTGGAAGCAACAGGAGGTCTAACCAAAGTATCAGTAGGTCAAGCAATAGCAACTGATGAGTCAGGCATCAAATCACTAACTCACAATGCTCCAGATGAATTACCATTAGGAATTACCACAGTAATTTGGACTGCAATAGATAATGCGGGTAATATGGCAGTTGCCACTCAAACAGTCACAATCGGAGATTCCACACCGCCAATGATCTCAGGATTATCAGATATTACACTTGAAGCAAACGGAGCACAAAACACTGTAAACCTTGGCAATCCTACCGTGAGCGATCTGGTTGGAGTGTTGTCAATAGAAAATGATGCTCCAGAAACTTTTCCACTAGGTGAGACTATAGTAACTTGGACTGCAATTGATGTTGCGAAAAATGAAGCAACTACTACTCAAACAGTAACAATAGTTGATAGTAAACCACCAAAGGTAAAAGCTCCAACTGCAATAACTGCAGAAGCAACAAGTCTTGATCAAAATGTTGTGGTATTAGGAGAGCCAAGCATTACTGATAATTCAGAAATCTTATCTGTTACAAACGATGCTCCAGAAACTTTTCCACTAGGTGAGACTATAGTAACTTGGACTGCAGTAGATTCGTCCGCAAATGTTGGTTCTGCAACTCAAACAATCACAATAATTGATACTACAAAACCTGTAATTGATGAAATTGCCGATCTGACAGTAGAAGCAACATCTGAAAATCAAAATATAGTAACGCTAATTCCACCAAATGCAACTGATATTCAGCAAGTTACCATAACAAACGATGCTCCGACATTTTTCCAGCTAGGCCAGACCACCATAACTTGGACTGCAAAAGATATTTCTGGCAATAATTCTACCATGTCTCAAGTAGTTTCAATTGTAGATACTACTGCACCGGCTTTGACTGTACCGTCTAATGTCATCCAAGAAGCGACAGGAAAAACAGGAAACATTATCTCGCTGGGTGAGCCCATGGCGACAGACGCAACAGGTGTTTCATCAATTAGTAATGATGGTCCATCTGATTATCCATTTGGCAATACAATTGTAACTTGGACTGCAACTGACAATTATGGAAACACGGTATACAAAACCCAAAATGTCACTATAATAGATACTACTCAACCTGTAATTTCTGCTCCAAAAGATACTGTCTTTGAAGCAACTGGAGTATCAGGTAATATTATTGAGCTAGGCAATCCAAAGGCATCTGATCTAGTTGAAGTTACTTCAGTAACTAATGACGCACCAGAACTATTTGATCTAGGTGACACTGTAGTAACTTGGACCGTAACTGATACCGCTGGGAATACAAATACTGATACTCAGGTAGTCTCTGTTATTGACACTACGGCACCTGTAGTTTCTATTCCGGCTGACATCACTCAAGAGGCAACATCAGGGTCTGGAACTATTGTCCAAATAGGGCAGGCACAAGCAACCGATGCAATCAAAGTTGAAACCATCACTAGCGATGCTCCAGAATCGTTCCCAATTGGAGAAACCATAGTTACCTGGACTGCAACTGACGAGGCAGGCAATTCCTCAACTGCAACTCAAAAAATCACAATAATAGATACCACTGCTCCACAGATCACAGCACCAGCTGACATCACTCAAGAGGCAACATCAGAGTCTGAAAATATCATAGTATTATCATTGTCTTCTGCGATAGATACTGTAAGCGATGTCACGATAACCAACGATGCTCCAGAATCGTTCCCAATTGGAGAAACCATAGTTACCTGGACTGCAACTGACGAGGCAGGCAATTCCTCAACTGCAACTCAAAAAATCACAATAATAGATACCACTGCTCCACAGATCACAGCACCAGCTGACATCACTCAAGAGGCAACATCTAAACTAGAAAACACTGTAACGCTAGAAACTCCGACAGTATCTGATAATGTAGGAATTGACACTATAACCAACGATGCTCCAGCCGTATTCCCAGTTGGCGAGACAATAGTTACTTGGACTGCAACTGATCATACTGGATTAAGCTCAACTGCACAACAAAAGATAATCATTGTAGATACTACCAAACCAGAAATCAAGGTATTTGATATCATAATAGAGGCTACAAGTGAGGACAAAAATGCAGTAGACTTTGGAAAAATCTTAACAAATGATCTAGTTGAGGTATCTTCTGTCACAAACGATGCTCCAGAAAACTTTAAGCTAGGAGTGACTATAGTTACCTGGACTGCAACTGACGAGGGAGGCAATTCCTCAACTGTAACTCAAACCATAACAATTCAAGACACTACACTGCCAACAATTACTCCCCCATCAGATGTCATCTTTGAAGCAACATCTGCATCTGATAATAAAATCTCACTTGGCAAGCCAGTAGCATCTGATACTGTAAGCGATGTCACGATAACCAACGATGCCCCAGAATCATTCCCAATTGGAGAAACCATAGTTACCTGGACTGTGGGTGATTCTTCTGAGAATTACGCATCTGCAACTCAAAAGATTACTGTAGTAGATACAACAACGCCAAGTATTGTAGCACCAGCTGACATCACTCAAGAGGCAACCTCTGCCTTCGATAATATTGTTACATTAGGAGAAGCACAAGCAGACGACGCAGTATCTGTAACATCAACTGAAAATGACTCACCAGATTCTTTCCCACTAGGACAGACAATAGTAACCTGGATTGCAACCGACTCTTCTGGCAACTCGGCTACTGCAATTCAAAAGATTACAATAGTGGACACAACAAAGCCATCAATTTCAACGTCAGCTGACATCACTCAAGAGGCAACATCTAAACTAGAAAACACTGTAACGCTAGAAACTCCGACAGTATCTGATAATGTAGGAATTGACACTATAACCAACGATGCTCCAGCCGTATTCCCAGTTGGTGAGACAACAGTGACCTGGACTGCAAAGGACAGCTCTGGCAACTCGGCTACTGCAACTCAAAAGATTACCATAGTAGATACAATTCCCCCGGAGTTTGCAAAACTAGCAAGCATTACTGTGGAGGCAACAGGAAAAGACAACACATTAGTATCGCTTCAAGCACCCGACGTCTCTGATATTTTAGATATTACAGAGCTAGAAAACGATGCTCCTGCACAATATTCACTTGGTGATACCACCATAACCTGGACTGCAACTGACGAGGCAGGCAATTCCGCATCTGCAACTCAAAAGGTTACTGTAGTAGATACCACAGCGCCAACTCTAGTTATTCCTAATAACATTGTAACCGATGCAGTAGCTATGATGACTCCAGTTTCTGTTGGTTCCGCAACTGCAACTGATCTAACTGATGATTTACCAAAAATAACCAACGATGCCCCAGAATCATTCCATCTGGGCCAAACAATAGTAACATGGTTTGTAGAAGATAAGTTTGGTAACTCGTTTAACACAACTCAAACTGTAACAATCCAAGCATGTGGTAAACCAGATTCATCATATAATATTATAATTGGTCAAGAAGATGATGACATTTTGATTGGTACCAATCTAGCTGATCTCATATTCAGTCTTGGCGGAGATGATATCATCATGGCAGAAAAAGGAAATGACTGCATATTTGCTGGCGACGGCGATGATATAATTTATGGAAATGAAGGAAATGATTACATCAACGGTGGTGATGGCGCAGACATAATCAAAGGCCAGTCTGGCGAAGATTATCTAGTTGGTTCTACTGGTGTTGATATTATTGACGGTGGAGATGATTCTGATTCCTGTAATGTATCAGTAAACGACGATGATGATATTCTGATAAAGTGTGAATAAGTCTAGAAATAATAATAACAAAAAACTCCTCCAATTAGTTGTCCAAGTCAAAGTCATTATTTGATTCTGCAAAAAAAGTAATTCCGTCTGGAGTGAATAGTCCAGTTCGTTATTTTGAACCATATCCATTTTTTGTTAAAAAGGCAGACAAGAGTGCGATTTGGGATGAAGATGGCAACAGGTATGTTGACTACTGCACAGGTTATGGAGCAATGCTTTTGGGTCACAGACACCCCAAAGTAATCTCTGCGGTACAAAAACAGCTAGAAATCGGAACCTTGTATGGCGCGCCAACAGAATTAGAAATAGTTCTTGCTAGTTTAATCAAGAAAGTATATCCATCAATGCAAAAAGTTCGATTGGTTAACACTGGATCGGAAGCTACCATGACTGCAATCCGATTGGTAAGAGGATTCACCAAGAAAAAAAAGATAGTAAAATTTGAGGGATGTTATCATGGTGCACACGAGTCAATGTTGGTTAGAGCAGGATCTGGTTCCGCAGGAATCTCTGTGTCTGATGGTGTACTAGATGATTTTACAAAAAATACCATTGTAGTCCAGTACAACAATTTAGAGCGGCTATACCAAGTTATTTCAAAAAACAAAGACATTGCAGGTGTGATAGTAGAGCCAGTACTTGGAAACATGGGGCTGATCTTGCCGCAAAAGAATTTTTTACAAGACATGAGAAAGATGACCAAGCAAGCAGACATTCCGCTGATTTTTGATGAAATCATAACTGGATTTAGAATGGGATTAGGTGGGGCACAAGAATATTTTGGAATAAAGCCAGACATTACAACACTTGGCAAGTCGTTATCTAATGGATTTGTGATATCTGCCGTTGGCGGCAAAAAAGAGATAATGGATAATCTAGCTCCTGGGGGGAAAGTATACGAAGCAAGTACGTTTGCAGGTAATCCGATTTCTGTTGCTGCAGGTATAGCGTCTATACAAACAATGTCGACATTAAAGAAAAAAATCTATCCAAAAATAGCAAAACAATGTCTAACTCTGGCAAAATCTATTCACGAATCAGCTTCAAAATTTGGAATCAAGCACCAAGTGAATGTAATAGAGTCAATGTTTCAGATCTTCTTTACAGACAAGCCAGTAATTGATTATGCTTCATCTAAGAGGGCAGACGGAAAAAAATTCCAAAAGTTATTCCATTATTTATTAAAGCAAGGTGTTTTCGTTGCACCATCTCAGTTTGAGACAGGATTCTTATCATATGCACACACAGAATCAGATCTATTCAAAACAATTAACGCATATGACTATGCGCTAGGGAAGATTAGACAATGAAATATCTGATAGGTACTAGGGGAAGCAAGCTCTCTATTGCCCAGACAAACTGGGTCGTAACAGAACTCAAAAAGAAAAGTCCAGATTCTGACTATGAAATTAAAACAATAACAACAAAGGGCGATACAGATGCACGTCCATTATTTACAATAAATCAAAAAGGAATCTTTGAAAAAGAAATCGATAAAGCAGTTGCAGAAAAACAAGTAGATTTTGCAGTGCACAGTCTCAAAGACGTACCGTCTATTTTGCCCGATGATCTAATGCTTGGCTGTGTTCCACAAAGAGAACCATTTAATGATATTTTCATTTCAAAAAATGGTGACACACTTGAGACTATAAAATCCGGTGCAGTAATTGGTACTAGTAGTCTGCGACGAGCAGTTCAGGTTTCTCGAAAAAGACCGGATCTTACAGTAAAAACAATTCGAGGTAATGTAGAAACTAGAATACAAAAAGTACAAGATGGAATATTTGATGGTGTAATTTTAGCACAAGCTGGAATCAACAGACTAGGTATACATGTAAAATATGCTTCATTACCAACAATTGATTTTCCACCATCGCCAGGCCAAGGTGCATTGGGTATAGTTTGCAGAAAAAATGACATCCAGACATTACAAATGTTACAAAAAATCCAAGACCAAAACACCAGAACTGAAGTAGAATCGGAACGTGCATTATCCGAATTTGTAGATTCTGGATGTAGATTTCCAGTTGGTGCATTTGCTAAGATTAATGACCAACTGCTTGACCTTACTGTAGTTGCTTATTCGATTGACGGTAAACAAGCATTAATCGTAAAAAAATCAGGACACAAATCAAACCCATACCAACTAGGCAAAGATGCAGCAAATGAATTACAACAAAAAGGTGTAAATGATCTAGCTAAAGACTGGAGAGCAAAGTTAGACGAATGGAATAAAACATGACTGGTATGGTATATTTGGTTGGAGCAGGTCCTGGAGACCATAAATTACTCACGTTACGTGCTGTTGAACTCATAAAATCAGCAGATGTTGTACTGTATGATAGGCTCGTATCAAAAAAAATCATTGCCATGATTCCAAAAAAGACAACAAAGCTATACGTAGGCAGAGAAGTGGGCGATGACTACAAACATCAAGATGATACAAATATGCAAATGGTCAAGTTTGCTAAATCAAACAAAAATGTTGTACGACTAAAGGGTGGTGACCCATTCATCTTTGGACGTGGTGGCGAAGAAGCAGAATATCTAAAAAAATACAAAGTCAAATTCGAAATCATTCCTGGCATAACATCGGGCATTGGCTCTGCAGTTTATTCTGGAATTCCATTAACTCATAGAAAATATTCATCATCAGTTGTTTTTGTGACAGGCCATGAAGATCCGGGAAAAACAAAATCTCCTGTTCACTGGAAAAAACTTGCCAAGTCTGTAGAAACTATAGTGATAATGATGGGTCTGGCAAGAATTGGTGTAATCACAAGGCAGCTAATGTCAGGTGGCCTACCAAAGACAACACCCGTTGCAGTAATTCAAAAAGGAACAAGCGACGATCAGAAAATCCTCACTGGAAATCTAGCCAATATAACAGAAAAAATCAAGAACAACAAGATTACTCCGCCATCAATTATAATAATAGGAAATGTTGTTAAACTACACAAAACTATAGCGTGGAGAAAATGATTTCAGGCAAAACAATAGCAATCACTCGCTCAAAGGATGATGCACAAGAATTCATTGAGCTAGCATCAAAAAACAACGCAATACCATTACCAATTCCTACAATAGAACTAATGCCTAAAGGAGACAAAATAGTGGATGAATTCTTAAAAGACATACAAGAATTTCAGCCTGACTATTCTGTTTTTATGAGCTCAAAGGCAGTCAAACTACTCTTTGATGTGGCAAAAAACACAGACAAGTACCAAAAGCTCCAACTTGCAATAGCAAATACAATGGTAATGGCAGTTGGACCAAAGACAAAACAAGCGCTAGAAGACGAAGGAATCAAGGTTTCATTCATGCCGTCAAAATTTTCCTCAGTTGGAGTTGGCGAACAGTTTACCAAACTAAACGCAGAAGGCAAAAAAGTAATTGTTCCTCGGAGTGGTGCATCAACTGAATTTCTGGCAACATTACTAGAAAAAATAGGGCTGATAGTAAAAGAAAATCATCTGTATGATGTTCAGGCATTTTCTGACACAACACAATGGAAAAATTTCAAAGAGTTATTTTCCCAAAACAAAATTGATGGTATTGTTTTCACATCCGCATCATCAGTTCGTGGATTTTTTGAGATAATGTCTGAACAAAATGATCTATTACAAAAATTAGAAAAGACTCAGATCGTAGCAATTGGTCCTTTCACCGCAGAAGAATTAAAAAAATTCAACATTGAACCAAAAGTTGCAGATGTACACACAGTGCCAGGAGCTTTTGAAGCAATGAAAAATATTTTTTCATTAGCTTGAGCTACATTAGCTTTCCCTACTCCGACACCCAACTAGTAATCAGTGTATAATCTATTTATAACAAAACTAAGTTTTGTCATTCATGGCACAAGAAAATCTTAACATGGATTATTCAAAATATGATTTCAAAGAATCCACTGAGATGTATGTGCATTTATCAAAAAAAGGATTATCAAAAGAAGTAATTCAAGAAATTTCAAAACTAAAGAATGAACCACAATGGATGCTTGATTTCAGACTAAGATCATACGAAATCTTCATGAAAAAACCAATGCCAAACTGGGGTCCAAACCTTGGCATGATTGACTTTCAAAATATTTACTATTATGCAAAGGCGTCTGAGAAAACAGAGAAAAACTGGGATGATGTCCCACCAGAAGTAAAAAGAACCTTTGATAAGCTAGGAATTCCAGAAGCAGAAAAAAAGTTTCTTGCAGGTGTAGGTGCACAATATGAATCTGAAGTTGTATATCACAATTTACGAGAAGACCTGGCAAAGCAAGGTGTTCTATTTCTAGACACTGATTCTGCTCTAAAAGAGCATCCAGAGATTTTCAAAAAATATTTCGGTAAAATTATTCCACCAGAAGATAACAAATTTGCAGCACTAAACTCCGCAGTGTGGAGTGGTGGATCGTTCATCTACATTCCACCAGGAGTTAAAGTGGACATGCCATTGCAAGCATACTTTAGAATTAACGCAGAAAACATTGGACAATTTGAGCGAACCTTGATAATTGCAGATGAAGGATCTGAAGTTCATTATATTGAAGGATGTACTGCACCAGTATATTCCTCAGAGTCATTACACTCTGCTGTCGTAGAATTGGTTGCACACAAGGACGCAAAGCTCAGATACACAACAATCCAAAACTGGAGCTCCGATGTATACAATCTAGTAACTAAACGAGCATATGCATACCAAGGAGCTAAAGTAGAATGGATCGATGGCAACATTGGTAGCAAAATCACAATGAAGTATCCAGGCATTTACTTGCTAGAGCCTAAAGCACATGGTGAGACCCTATCAATTGCATTTGCTGGCAAAGGCCAACACCAAGACACTGGTGCAAAAATGGTACACCTAGCACCAGAAACCACATCCCGTATCACGTCAAAATCCGTAAGCAGACTAAACGGCAGGACCACATATAGAGGTCTGCTTCACGTAGCCAAAGGCGCTACAAACGTAAAATCTTCTGTTCGATGTGATGCATTGTTACTCGATGATACTTCCAAGACAGACACCTACCCATATATGGAAATAAACCAAGAAGACGCCACTGTTACCCATGAAGCAACAGTTGGTAAAATTGGAGATGAGCAAATTTTCTATTTGATGACAAGAGGATTTTCTGAAGAAGATGCATTAACACTAATTGTAAACGGATTCATGGAGCCATTCACAAAAGAGCTTCCAATGGAATATGCAGTCGAACTAAACCGACTCATAAAACTGGAAATGGACGACTCGGTAGGATAACTCCTATCATTATTTTTATTAAATCATGCAACAACTTGCCTTATCTACAATCAATACAAATCACGTGGATGAAATCTCTGCGTCAAAAAAAGAACCAGACTGGCTAAAACAATTCCGCAAAAACTCTTTTGCAATTTACGAGTCTTTGCCACCAGAAGTTTCTCCACTATACAACAAATACACCGATGCCAAAAAAATGAACCCAGCAGAGGTTTCATTAGTTACTGATTCACAAAACTCAATTTTTGATTCTCTCAAGCCGCGACTTGTAGAATTGGAAAAAGAAACCCACATTATACAAACTGGTACACATATTTTCAGAATTAATCTTCCAGAGGATCTAAAAGCAAAAGGAGTTATGGTATCTTCAATTTATGATGCAATACAGAATCACAGTGAGCTGGTGAAAAAAATACTTGAATCATCAGATCCAAAAGAAGACAAGTACACAGCACTAAACAATGCAGCATTCAATTCTGGAATATTCATTAAAATTCCAAAAAATCTGGTTTTGGATAGGCCCATCCATATGGTGTCATGTATATCGCCAGACGGAACATCAACAATCTCAAAAAATATCATTATCGCAGAACCAAGTAGTAAGGCAAGCATTGTACAGGAGTTGTACGCACCAAAAGGCGCAAAACAGCAAGCCTATATGGAATTACTCACAATTGACGCACAACCAAACTCACATTTAGCCATGACAACATTTCAGGCAATGGATCAATCTGCAGTCAATTTCTCCACTAGAAACTGTACAGTAGCGCAAGATGCAAAAATAAACTGGTATTTGGGCTTGTTTGGATCCATGTTATCCAGATACAGAACAAACTATTACCTTGATGGTGTTGGCGCATATGCAGAAGACGCAGAGATTATCTTTGGTGACAATGAGCAATCATTTGATCTATCAGCAAATCTTATCCACAAAAAACAGGCAACTGAAGGTAAGGTAGTGCAAAGATCAGTTCTACGAAACAAGTCTAGATCATTATTCAAAGGAATGATCAGAATTTTGGAAGGCGCATCACAATCAAAATCATTCCTATCGGGACGTTCTATTTTACTAGACAAGGACGCAAAATCCGACGCAATTCCTGGACTAGAAATTCTAACTAATGACGTAAAGGCGACTCATTCAGCATCCGTTGCCCAAGTTGATGAAGAACAAATTTTCTATCTTGGTTGTAGATGCCTTGACCGAGCAGAAGCCGAGAGAATTATTGTAGAAGGATTCTTAGAGCCAATGTCTCGTACTATGTCGTATCAGGTAAGAGCATGGATTGCATATCTTATCGAATCCAAATGGGCAGGACGAGACCTAGTTCTACAATCCGATGAAAACCTCAGAGCAATAGTGGAAGTAGAAGAAGTAAGATACAAAGAAGCAGACCAGCTAGGAACTCACTACAAGTACAGGTGATTAAATTGGGAAAATGGGTAAAGGCATGTGCACAAAATCAACTTGGCACAAACGACATGGTTTCATTTGATATTGAAGAAAAAAAACTTCTCATAGCAAATCTTGGCGGAAAAATTTATGCTACAGACAGAATTTGTACGCATGCAGAAGCAGATTTATCAACAGGATTTTTGAGTGACAATGGAGTACGATGTCCATTACATCTTTCTGTTTTTAATTTGGAGAATGGTCAACCACAAAACCCACCTGCTGAGCAAGCGCTGAAAATTTACAATGTTAAAATAGATGACAACGAGATCTACGTTGAGGTTTAGTCATGCAAACAACAATTTCTGTTGATCAAATCAGAAAAGACTTTCCAATTTTACAGAGGAAAGTACGCAACGATAAAAATCTGGTATACTTGGACAATGCAGCAACAACACAAAAACCAATTCAAGTAATTAACGCAATTTCTGATTTTTACACAAATCACAACTCTAACATTCACCGTGCCGTACATGCGCTTGCAGAAGAAGCAACAGAGGCATATGAAACAACTAGAGACAAGGTAGCAAAATTCCTAAATGTCAAGGATAGACAGGAAATTGTCTTTGTTAGAGGAACAACTGAGGCAATCAACTTGGTCGCATATGCATGGGGCAGACAAAACATCAAAGAAGGCGACATTATAGTTACCACAGAATACGAACATCATTCTAATATTGTTCCATGGCAATTATTGACACAAGAAAAACGCGCTAAATTAGAGTATATTGCAATTGATAACAATGGAGAGCTCATACTAGATCAGCTTGATCAATACTTGACAACAGGCAAAGTCAAGCTAGTGACAGTAAGCCAAATGTCAAATGTTCTTGGAACAATTACCGATGTTGCTACAGTAATTGCAAAATGCAAAAAGGCAGGCGTTAGAGTTCTCATAGATGGCGCCCAGTCAGTTCCGCACATGAAAGTAGACTTGGATTCTTTGGGATGTGATTTCTTTGCCTTTTCTGGGCACAAAATGCTTGGTCCAACAGGAATTGGAGTGCTTTGGGCAAAAAAAGAACTCCTAGAACAAATGACACCATTTCACGGCGGAGGCGATATGATTCGTGAAGTTCACAAATACGAAACCACTTGGAATGATCTTCCATACAAATTCGAAGCCGGAACTCCTAACATTGCAGATGTAATTGGGTTTGCAGCAGCGATTGATTATCTAAATAATATTGGAATGGATAATATTCGATCGCATGAAGTTGAAATAACAAAATATGCACTAGAAAAACTTTCTAAAATAAACGGAATCAAGATATATGGAACATTAGACATGTCAAAGCGCGGTGGAGTGATATCATTTAATTTTGCAGACATTCATCCACATGATCTGGCAACCATAATAGACGAAGATGGTATTGCCATTCGATCAGGCCATCACTGTGCCCAAGTATTGATGGAAAAATTAGACATTGCAGCAACATCTCGTGCAAGCTTTTACATTTACAATACAAAAGAAGAAGTGGATGTTCTCATCAATTCGTTGTCTAGGGCTGCGAGGTTGTTCAAATTATGAGTAGCAACGCAGACATTTACCACGAAATGATCGTGGATTATTCAAGACACCCAAGTAATTTTGGTAAAATTGAAAATCCAACAGTACAATATCATGACAGCAATCCACTCTGCGGTGACAGCATTGATATTTTCATGAATATTGAAAACGAAAAGGTCTCTGATATTAAATTCCATGGACGCGGATGTGCAATTTGCCTTGCATGCACTTCTGTTTTAACAGAAATTGTCAAGGGCAAAAGCATTGAAGAAGCAAGAAAAATTCAGAAAAACGATGTCTTGGGAGAATTAGGCCTTGAAAACCTTCAGGCAGTACGCATAAAATGTGCACTATTATCGCTCAAGGTTCTCAAATATGGATTATATTCGTATTTGGCAAGCAAGGACGCAAATGCTGATGTACTCAAACAAGAAGCATCAACTTTGTACTAGGTGATATGATGGTAGACATATCGCTAGAAATTCGCAAAATAATCTTTGAGAAATTTAATTCTGATGAAAGATTCACAAATGATCAAATATTTATGGAACTACAAAATGGCAACAAAATAGAAAAATCGTTCACAATAGATGACATGGAGCAATACTTTACTCAATTATGTGACACAGGAATAATGAGAAATATAGCACAAAACTTTACCACTCAGTGGTTTCGACTTTTTAATACTTTAGAAAAAATAACTTGTCCTGCATGTCATGCTGAAATCCCAATTAATAAATCCGAAGAAAAAAACTGTCCTTCTTGTAAATTATCTATTTAGATCTGTATCTTGCGGCAGCAGATTCTAAAGACTGAATCATTGGAAGTTTTTCTCCAGTCAAGTATAATACTAATGCTCCGCCTGCCGTGCTGATATGGGTTATTTTTTCCACAAGACCGTATTTTTTTAGCGCAGATGTAAGGTGTCCGCCACTAACTATGGTAGTTGCCATGGAATTTGCAACTGCATGCAACATTTCCTTTGTTCCATAGCTAAAATCTTCTTTTTCAAAAAATCCAGGTGGTCCTGAGATGAATACAGTTCCAGCGCTAGATATTATCTTGGAGTAGTGTTCTATTGTTTTTGGACCTAGATCAAAAATTTGATCGCCTTTATTGAGCTGCCTCACATCCATCTCTACTCTTTTTCCGTTATTGCTAATTGCAACATCTACTGGCGTGAAGAACACGTCTGGATATTCGCCCATTAATGTATGTGCTTTTGCAACCGCATCTTCTTCGCCTTTGATGCCTAATGGATACTTGATTCGAGCCTGCGCACGCATGAAGACATTGCCAATTAGCCCAGTTAGAAGAATCTGATCTGCTCTACCTCGCTTGATTAGCATTTTGATTGCTTCCAGTCTGTCTGTGACCTTGGATCCTCCAAGAACTATAACATGCGGCGCCTTTGCCACAGTAAGAATCTCTTCTAGTTTTCTTACTTCACGTTCTACTATTTTTCCTGCACATGTTGGTATTGTATGAGAAAAGCCAACCAAAGACGGATGTGCTCTATGTGCAGATGGAAATGAATCCAAAACACAGAGATCAAATAATTTTCCCAGTCTTTGTACCATTATTGTTTCGGCTGCTTCTTCTGGAGAAAACTCATAATTTTCTTCTGCACAAAATCTCAAATTATCTAAAAGAATAATATCACCGTTTTTCATTTTTTTAATTTCAGATTGAGCAAATGAACCAATCACATCTTCCACATATGTGACTTTTTTACCAAGCATTTTTTCTAAAATTTTTGCATGTTGTCCCATTCCAATATAGTCTTTATTTCCGACTCTACCTTGATGTGATACAACAACCACTTTGGCCTCTGATAATGCTTTGATCGTTTCAGTCGCTTCTTCAATTCTTTTTACGCCAGAAATTTCTCCAGTTGCTGGATCTATTGGGCAATTCATGTCAACGCGAAGAAGAACTGTCTTTCCCCTCAATTCGAAATCTCCAAGCGTTAAAATCTTCACGCTTGTGGTTTTTCTTGCTATCTTAAAATCTTTAAGCCGATCAGTTTTGCAGAAAAATTAAAAGCAACAGTATTGGCCTTTGAGTGATTGCAAAACTGGTTGTTCGGCCTACGATCTAGACCGTTTTTTGTTTTAGTAGTATTGTTTGTAGTATTTTCTATATTGGTGCAAACTAAAATAACGCAAGAGTTTGACCGCTCAACAATCCTATATTTTCAGAATATTGCTGGAAACCCAACACTAGATCTTATCATGTGGGCAATAACTGAGATAGGCAGCATCACATGGCTAGTTTTATTCAGCATTATTGTGTTGATAATTCGCAAGACTCGCAGAGTTGGACTTGTGATGCTTTTATGCCTAGTTGCAGGAACGATAGGCTCCGGTTATCTCAAAGGATATGTTATTGACCAGCCAAGACCAGAATTAGAGTTTCTAGGTACTACATTTCCATATGAAATAGGAAAGGATACTTTTGTTCTTGGTACGAATGGTTCTTTTCCATCTGGCCATGCAACACGTGCAACAGTTGTGACTTTAATAGCTGGATTTGCTCTATCTCAAAGATTCCCAACAGGACGATATCTGATCTGGATCTTTCCTGTAGTAGAATCAATCAGTAGAATCTATGTTTTGCAACACTATCCAATGGATGTAATTGGAGGTACCATATTTGGTATGACACTTGCAGCTATAGTTGGCAACAAGCTAAAATTGTACAAAATTTTTGAAAAACTACAAGCCTAGATTGTCAAAGACATTTCCGCTAATCAAAACTATGGCATAGTTTTTCTCATCATGATGGTATGTCCAATATCTCAAGTTACGTTCCTGGTTTTTTTTGCGCAACATATAGTTAAGTTCAGTTGTAATAGTAAATCCAATTCTTTTAGCAAGTTTTTCCTCTTTTGGCATTATTACCTTGAATCCGCCTTGCTGGTCTTCAAATCCAATATTTATCATGTCGGTGGCAGATTCTGTGGCGGCTTTAACGTCTTTGATATCATATGTCTTTATTATTGGAATTTGTGATGGGTGAAATTCCATAGTTTTGGTAATTTATGGCTCAATTTAACTAAAAGCTTCGTGTCCACTACTAAAAAACTTGTACCAGTGTTAAATTTCTTAACTCACAAGTCAAATACTGAAAATAGTCAAAGCTTATGCATATCGTTTTTAGAGTTTTATCGTTGACAACATTAGCAAGACTAGCTGAAAAGCTAAAACAGCAGAAACAAGAAGCTTTCAAAATTAAAAGAAAAAGTGAGCGTGCTCTAAAACAAGCAGTGTCTCTTCGAAGACGTTCTTCTTCAGGACTCAAAAGACTTGAGAGACACCTAGAGCACGACAAAGAGCAGCTTACTGATATTAACATGGAGTTTAACCAGATTCTAGCAAGAAAAGAAAGCCTTGAGAGACTGGTAAAATCTGCCCAAGACAGACTCTTAAGGGAAAATGAATCTAAAGACCAAGCGGAAATCGAGTTGGCAAATGCTGATACTGAAGATGCAAAATCCAACGCTCAATATAGGCTGGATATAGCAAATGAAAAAATTCGGGAATTAGAAGAAGAAATCCAAATTCGAGAAAAAGCAGTTAAAAAAGTAGAAAAAGAAATCATTGATTACAAAAAATCTCAATCTAGTACAACTCAGAAAATCCACAAGGAAGTAAAGTCCAAACCTATGCTTGTTTCTCAATTAAAGGAAAGCCAATCTGATTCTGAGAAACTCAAAAAAAGATTGCAAGTATCTGAAAAACGCGTAGAAAACACAAATAAGGCACTTGTTAAAATAAATGCGAAACTCGAAGAGCTAATGGCCAAAAAAAGAAAGGCAACAGCCAAAAAAGCAGCAGCAAAAAGAAAAACTGCAAAAAGAAGAAAGGTAACTAAAAAGGCAGCAAGACGAAAAACAGCTAGAAAAACGTCTAAAAAAAGTAAAAAATCAAAAAAGAAATCTAGGCGATAATCTCTAAACACATTATAATACAATATTTTGATACCATGCAATGAAAAAGCGGGGAATCTATGTATCGGTTGGTGGCATTACTCTTATTGTAGTCTCTTTTGCAATAGCAATGTCGATTGCATCTGAAACCGGTTTTGTTGGCGATGAATTCTCTGTATCTGAATTTATGGAAGGTATGTTTGATCAGGTCTCAGACAGAACACAAATTGAGCCTGGAGAAACCAGTACATTCTCATTTGATACAGGTTCGGACACCAACACAATATTCTGGGGTATACAAATAATGGATTATCAAACTAACGATTCAGTTTCTATCTCAATATCTAACATTTTTGGTGATGATTTTGGCACTTTTAGCTCAAACCAACCGGCATTCTTTGAAACCATGAAAATAGTGACACCTGACAATTACAACTTCAATATCAAAAATACCGGAACAAAACCCATCAATATCATAATGATGTTCACAAAAAACCCTGAAGAGTCAGAGAAATTTTCCGATCCAAATTCACCCTTAGCAAAAAAACTAGTTCCATTAGCAGCATCTGGTATTTTGCTAATAGTAGGAATTATTACAATAATAATAGGAATAATAATACTAGTAATTGATTACAAGAAAAAACAAAATTCTAATTTTATCTAATACTCTTTAACGATTAGCTCGCCGTATTTTCCTTTTCCAAGCGAGACTTCGTTTTTGAAGGTATTCGTATATCCATTTTTGATCATGATTTTAGATCCATTCTTTACTTTTTTGATGTCGTCTCCCCAAAGTGCGATTTTGATTTCGCCTACTTCGTCAACTAGGAATGCATTGCATACCTCAGTTGTACCTCCAACCTTGAGATTCACTGTTCGTGGTTCTTCCATTCTTTCCACAGTTCCTTCAATATCGATTTTGTTTCGCATGTTTTTTGCTTGGTCTGTTGTTACCACGAATTGAATTCAAAATTAATCTATAATTAAGCTTTTTAGTTTTTGTAAAAAATTCTACGTCAAAATCAGCTAGAGCAGTTATATACTCTGATTTGAAAATTGCTCTTGCAGAGGTATCGAAGCCCGGCCAACCGAGAGGGACTCAAGATCTTGCAATAAGATATCCCTTCCTTTAGGGGTTCGTGGGTTCAAATCCCACCCTCTGCACCTCTAAATCTCAATTATCTCAGCAGAGGTTGTTTTATGGCCTGACAAATCCCTGTGAATTTGTGCAGATGTTTCATCCCGGAAAATTAGATTACATCTATAACACTTCCAAGCCCGGGCGCTCATGGGATATAATACACTCAATAAAATTTAAATATGTTGGATCTTTTGTCCACAAATTCGTAATTTACGATGTAAATCACAAATTATTCAATCAATTACATCAAAACATAGAATTTTGCAGCCTCAAAGCACAAACCAATTTAGTATAGATACAAAAAATCATCCAATGGAAGAAATCTTTTCGGTTTTTTACCAGATGTGGTATTTTGGGATATTCATTTTGATGTTTATATTGAATTTGGCGCCAATTTTGATGCCGCCTACATGGATCGTTCTAGTTTCGTTTCGCGCATTAGATCCAACTCTACATCCACTTGCTTTGGCAGTTATTGGGGCAAGTGCTGCAACGCTTGGACGATTTGTCTTACTCAAGGCAAGCAGCTATTTTACAAGGTTTTTGAGTGCAGAACGTAAATCTAATCTTGACAAAATCCAAAACTATCTTCAATCAAAAAAACTAGGATATTTTGGAGCATCGTTTGTTTTTGCGGCAACCCCTCTTCCCGACAATATCTTATTTATCACATATGGCCTAATGAGGGCAAAAAGCATTCAGATATACTGCGGATATTGGCTGGGACGATTTGCCGCATATTATGTAATGTTATCTGTTAGCGAAATAGCACTGATTCCATTTTTGAAAATGTTTGAGGAGAGATACGTTGGAGTATTGGTAGTAGATATAGCAAGTATTGGCGCTATGGTCATGTTTGCGTCTATAAACTGGAATATGTTGATATCAGAAAAAAAAATACGCTTTGTCAAGCCAAAATTCTGGAAATTATAGTCTGCTATAATACAACAAAAAGCTATTTGTATAATGCGTTTAGGAAATTTTACAATGAACTCACTCAAAGCACTGCAGGCCGAAGTCAAAAAAAGAATCCAAAACGATTCTGCACATGACTATTCACATGTGATGCGAGTATACCGAAATGCACAAAAAATAGCAAAACACGAAAAAGTCAATCCAAGATTGATTCTTGCTGCAGTGCTATTACATGATATAATTCAGTTTCCAAAATCTGATCCTCGCTCTAAAACTGCATCTGTGAAAAGTGCCGTTCTAGCAAAAGAGGTTTTACAAAAATATGGTTTTACAGAATCTGACATTACAATAATTTGTGATGCTATAAGAGACCATAGCTATTCTAGAGGCAAAATTCCACATACAATTGAAGGCAAAATTTTGCAAGATGCTGATAGACTAGATGCGCTTGGCGCAATAGGAATAGCTAGGACTTTTTCAGTTGGAGGTTCTGAGAAAAGACCGATTTATAATGAATCAGATCCTTTCTGTGGTTCTAGAAAACCAGCTGATCATCTCTGGACAGTTGATCACTTTTATAAGAAATTATTACTGCTTGAGAAAAAAATGAACACAAAATTTGGCAAATCCTTGGCCAAAAAAAGAACCAAACTTATGATGGAATTTCTATCTGAGTTAAAAAACGAAATTTAACCGTAATCTACATATCTTTCGTATCTTTTTTCAATCTCTGGGTTTTTACCTTGAATGATTTTCTCAACTTCATCTTTGTGTCTAATCTTGATGTATGATTTGATTTCTGAAAATTTATCTTCTTTAGGATATATCTCATCAAGATTTTCTATCAAATCAAAATATTCGACTGTTTTGTTTCGAAATTCTTCTACTGTTGGTTTTTTCACACCACTAATTCTAAACCACACGCAAGCCCAGCTAGCGCCCACTACGTGTGGCAGTAAATCATATGCTCGCTCTATCTCAAAACGTTCGTCGTTTCTCATTTGTTAAGGTACGCAGCCATTTTTTTGGCAAAATATGTAACTATCATATCGGCTCCTGCTCGCTTTATTGAATACAAAATCTCTGACATTATGTCCGTCTCATTGATCCAGCCTAACTGCGCAGCGCCTTTTACCAAAGCATATTCACCTGATACTGAATATGCCGAAACTGGAATGTTGTAGGTTCTTTTTGTTTCTGCAATCAAGTCTAGATATGATAATGCGGGTTTTATCATCACAATGTCTACACCTTCAGAAATATCAAGTTCAATTTCTCGCATTGCCTCGCGTGGATTTGTAAATGGTACCTGGTATGTCTTTCTGTCACCAAACTGTGGCGCACAATCAGCAGCGTCTCGGAATGGATTGTAAAACGAAGATCGATGTTTTGCAGAATGCGACATTATCCCAACATCTGAAAATCCATTTTCATCCAGAATTTGTCTGATTGCCTTTACTTGACCATCCATCATTGCAGATGGAGAAACAATGTCTACTCCTGCTTTTGCTTGAGAAAGTGCAATATTTGAAAGCGTTTTGAGACTAGTATCATTATCGATCTGATCCCCTATCAAAATTCCACAATGTCCTGATGATGTGTATTGACACAGACATACGTCTGCCATTATTACAACGTCGTCACCAAAATTTTTACGTACTTGTGAGATTGCTTTTTGCACAATTCCGTTGTCAACAAATGCCCCAGTACCAGCATCATCTTTTCGTGTTGGAATGCCAAACAACATGATTGCCGGAATTCCCAAATCTTTGATCTCTTGGACTTCTTTGGTAACGTCAGCTAATGGTAGTCTGGTTATATCTGGCATGGAGCGAACTGTAGATTTTTCCTTCAAATCTTCTTGCACAAAGACGGGACAAATCAAATCATTAGTTGAAAATAAGACTTCTTGGACTAGATTTCGCATCTTTTCGTTTTTGCGTAATCGACGCAGTCGTCTTGCTGGAAATGATGCAGACATGAAAAAAATCACTCTATATACAATATAATTCTAGGCAGAAATTCTCTATTCTTTTTTCTTGTAATTGAATAATTTTGTTGCAGCCTTGAGCAAGTCTGCGTCTGCTTGTTCTGATGCCTTTCTTAGGTTGTTCATTGGGGTGGATATTATTCCCTCTACTACTGCTTTGGTTAGATCATCAATAATTTTGACCTTGGATGCATCTGTTTCGCCCAACATACGTAATGCTTTTTCCAGCTCTTTTGCACGCCTAGTGTCAATATCTTTGAAAATCTCCTTTACTACTGGTTCTACTTCGAGTCGACGCATTTGAGCCTCTAATACTTCTATTTCTTCACTAATTATTTTTTCTGCATTGTTTTTCTGATTGGAGCGATATCGCATGTTTTTATCTACCATTTCCGCTATTTGATCCAAATTCATCATTTTAATTCCATGTATAGTTGCAACTTTTTCATCTACAGTTCTTGGATTAGATAAATCCAAAATCATCATGCCATTCTTTGACTTCATTGCATCTTTGATTCTGTCAAATGTAACAAGAAAATACGGGGCGACGGTAGCCACAAAGAGAACGTCATAATTAGAGAATCCTTTCATTATTTCTTCAAAACTGATTGGTTTACCTCCAACTGTTTCTGTAAATGCCTTGGATCGTTCCATGGTACGACTGGTAACAAAAAACGGATACCCTCGCTTTTGAAGAGATTTTGCAACTAATGTTGCTGCCTCGCCAGTTCCAATTAAGAGAATTTTCTTTGATTTTAGATCATCAATGTTTTCTTCTGCTAGTTTTACTGCCATGGAACCAACAGATATTATTCCTTTGTTTATGCCAGTTGAGTTTCTTATTCTGGTTCCAATCTTTACTGCCTTGTCAAACAAAGTGTTGAGATATTCGCCAGACATTTTCATTTCCTTGGCAGTAATAATTGCATCTCGTACCTGTCCTAAGATCTGTTCTTCACCTACAACCATGGAATCCAAGCCTGATGTTAATCGAAGCAGATGTTCACACACGTCATCATCACCATATGTCTCAAAGTTTTCCTGAAATGCAATTTCTTCTAGACCTGTCAGTGATGCCCAAGTTTTCTTTATTTTTGCAATGTCTAGCTTGTCTGTAGATCCAAAGATTTCTACTCTGTTGCATGTTTGTAATATGACTAATTCCTTTAAGCCAGAGTATTTTTGAAATGATTCGTATGCAGAATCTAAGTCCTTGAACGTGAATTTTTCTAAAATGTGAATTGGGGAATTTCTAAATGTTACACGGGCATTGATGACATTGCTCATTTCCACTCACCTAGCATCCTCATTACTTCCTTCTGTGCAACTGGAAAATTATCGTCTTTTAATAACTGTTTGATCTTGGTATTGTTTAAAATCGAATATAGGAATTTTTTTCGCTCAAGGACTGTTGGGATTTTATCTTTAGCTGCATCACGGGCTATTTTTTGTAGTTTGATCTGGTAAATGTCCTCTTTGTCTACTATTTCATTGAATATTTTTTCTGCCTTTAGCTTTAGCTTTCTAGCCATTGCAGGAGAACGGCCTCCTGTTGATATGGCAACTTGAACGGTGTCCTGTATGTTTATCACAGATGGATGTGCAAAATCTGAAAATTCTGGATCGTCTGCAGCATATGCATAACATCTTTTTTTCTTTGCTTCTTGGACAATCTTTTGGTTTAGTTTTTTATCATCCGTTGCAGCCATTACTAGAATAGGATCATATTCTCTTAGAAAGTCTGTGTTTTCCAGTCTTATTTTTTTGAATTCAATTTTGCCTTGTTTTGCAAGCTTTTGAATCTGCGTATTGGCAGAATCCGAGATGACTAAAATTTGACAGTCTTGAGTCAATAACGAATTTACTTTTTTTAGACCCTCTCCTCCCGCGCCTACAACAATTACTTGTTTTCCCTTGAGATTTAGATCCACAATCACGATCAGAGACGTTGTGAAATTGTATTTATAGGATTGTACAATTCTCGCTACATTTTTAATGAAAATTGAGATTTTACAAAACACATGGATTCACTAGACAGAGAAATTCTAAATGAAATTCAATGGTCATTCCCACTAGTATCAGAACCATACAAAACACTAGCAGATAAATTCAAGATTACAAATGAGGAAATGAAAAAAAGAATAACAAATCTCAAATCAACTGGTGTACTAAGACAACTATCTGCAATTTTTGATACGAGAAGATTAGGATACAAAAGCTCTCTTGTAGCAATGGCAATCTCACCAGAAAAACTAGATTATATTGCAAATCAGATTAATCGTCATCCAGGCGTTTCTCACAATTACGAACGAAATCATGAGTATAATCTGTGGTTCACACTTGCAACTCCTCCTGGAACTGATCTAAAGAATGAAGTTGACAAGTTTTCCAAGCTTCCAGGAATCCTCAAAGTTAGATTACTACCTACAATAAAGCTGTTCAAAATTGGTGTCAAGCTAGACATGGTTGATGAAAAGAAAAAAGAGGTAGCACCAACAGAAGAAAAGAAAAAAATCAAAGAAGTAAAATTTGTTCCAAACGAAACTGACAAAGAATTCATAAGACAACTTCAAAAAGATCTACCAATAGTTGACAGACCGTTTCTTGCGCCAGCACAAGCATTAGGAATGACAGAAGCACAGGTTTTTGAAAAGCTACATTACTATGAAGAAATTGGCGTAATGAGAAGGTATGCCGCAATTCTACGTCACAGAGATGTAGGTTTTACTGCAAACGGCATGATTGTGTGGCGTGTTCCTGAATCTAAAATTGAATCTGTTGGTGAAATGCTTGGAGCATTTCCGCAAATTAGCCATTGTTATCAAAGGCCAGTTTACACTGATTGGCCATATAACGTATTTTCGATGGTACATTGCAAATCTATCTCGGAAGCAGAAGATATGGCAAAAGATATTCAGAAACACATCAAGGTCGATGACTACAAGATTTTGTTTAGCTCACGGGAATTCAAAAAGACACGCGTCGAGTATTTCACAGAAAGCGAATTTACAATAGAAGAACCAATTACTGTGTAGATTTTACGCCAAAGATTTTGATGTGGTTGTATGAGCCAAATGCAAATAAAATCCACTTCCATGCAAAAAATAGATTTGCTATACTGCTTGCAGAATATGTCTCGAGGCATCTCTCAATTAAAAACATAGTATCCGCTACCGACAAACAAACTACTCCAAGCGTTATAGTTATCCACAAAAAGTTTACCTCACCTCTGAAAAACAGAACCACCGCAGCAAATGCCGGAACAAAAACCATCGAATCTAAAAATGGATAGACCATGTTTATGCCGGTTTCTGCATCTGCTACTGGTTTTTGAGCAATAAAATACAGACTGGGCATAATAAAGCTGGAAGATATTATCACACCCAGTATGATTATTTTTTTTGTAATCTTGTTTTTTCTTGGCCTCAGATAAAGCATCATGAATCCAAAGTACAGAAAATAGCTGGAATAATACAGATAATCAACTAAATACGAATCGTTGTTCACTGTCACATATTCAGAATTGTAATAATATGTCAGATCTGCGGCATACCAGACTATAGAACCTGCCAAAAACAAGATCCATGCTTTGGAATGACTTCCAGTAGCTCCGTGTCTTGCAACAAGTATTGCAGAAAAAACAATCACGATTGGTGATATTGCAATAAAGAAAATGTCTGTAGGATAGATACTGTTCTCAATTATTGGATAATTTTCCTGCTGGAATGCATTGGCAAGAAAATACACCAATCCAATTATTACCAAGCATGCCAATAACGCGCTTTTTTGTGAAAGTTGCTGTTGCAACAATTTTTACTTTGGCTACTTTGCCATTGCCGTTAAAAAGCCTACATAGTATTTTTTAGTGCTAATTTCTCTGATTTCCATTCCGATTTCTGCTAGAATGTAGTCGTAGGAATCACCAAAGATGTCTTGGAGAACCCGTTTTAACACTTCTGGGTTTTTATCACATTCTGGAAGATAGGTATGATGTTCTTTTTCCAGCTTGGATACTACTTTTTCATATTGGGGCATACCCATTCGCATTAATACAATTTCTATGCAAAATGCCAAAAACGCCTTGTCTATATTTTCTTCCGAATGCATGCTGAATCCCATCTTGCTCTCCTATTCATCTGGGTGTGTATTGTTTGATATAACAATGTCGGCGTCTGATCTGCAATTATGGTTCCAAAGTGGAAAGATTATGCTACTGTAGCCTTGATCTCATACGGAGGCCAAGTAGAATACAACTTGGTAATCTCTGACATGTCATTATTTGATAGATAGTTGCCATCTGACATTGTAGCAAACTGTTCTATTTCTTGCTCACTAATTACGGTTGGAAATACCGAAGATACTGGATTTTTTGATAGGATAAACTTGATTGCAAGCTCGGTAATATTCAGGCCGTTTCTGTTGGCAATTGGTCGCAATTGCTCTACTTTTTGCAGGGCTGACTGGATCCATTCTCCGCGTCGAACAGAGCGGTGGTCTTTTTCGTCTATTTTGGTGTCTGTCTTTACTTTGCCTGTGAGAATTCCTGATGCATCTGGGACTCGAACCAAGATTCCAACATTTTTCCTTGCAGCCTCTTCGATTAACTCGTTTCCAGGTGTCTGCTCCAAAATATTGTATACTGTTTGAACAGCAGAGACATTTTTGCGACTCATTGCTGATAATCCTTCATTGGTCCAGCCGATTGCGGGACCCAATGCCACTTGGCATGTGCCAATCACTCCTTCGTTTATCTTGTTATCCAGAGTATGAAAAATCACGTCGTCTTGAATATGATGCATCTTTGGATTGTGCAGGCCGTACACGTCGATATAGTCTGTCTGCAGCCTTGCGAGGCTGTTTTTGAGTGCATGTTCTGTAAATAATGGGTCAAATCTCTGCGGTAATTCAGAGTGGCCAATCTGTGCAGCGCCCTCAAACTCGTATCCGTATTTTGTTGAAATTACTATGTCATTTCGCATTCCCTTGAAAACTTCACCAATTAGCTTTTCACTTTTGCCTTTGCCGTACATGTCACCGGTCTCAAAGAAATTGATCCCAAGATCATATGCTCGCTTGAGCATTCTTTTCGCTTCATCATCTTCGATTTTTTTGCCCCACCAGTCTAGCGCTATGGTCCAAGCTCCAAATCCTATCTCTGATACTTTGATTCCGCTTTTTCCAAGAATTCGGTATTTCATGATATGATCTGAATTTTTACGGTTAGTAATTTGGATTTATGTCTATCCTAGATTTGCAGTCCTGATAATGCACTAGCCCAAGCTTGCAATCATAGGAATGATATCTTTTTTGACACATACAATCATCGGTGTGTCTTTTTCTACATATCGTGAGACTTGCGTCTCTCGAAGATCCATTATCAAATCCTGAAATGCGTGCAGATCATCTGCCTCAAAGGCAAGCATAAAGTCCTCGTCATGAATTCCAAACGAATATGTTGTGTTTAGCAAAACCTGTGGGTACTTGTGTCCTACTTCGATGTGTTCGTCCATCATCTTTTTTCTCTGCTCCAGTGGCAGCAAGTACCATTCTCTTGTTTTTATGAATGGGTACACGATTACGTATTTTTTTGGTTCATCTCCTGCAACAAAGGATATTGTTCTGCCCATTTTGGCGTAAATGGACGGCCTAGTAGATGACAGATACGTGTGGGACGGCATAATGTACTTTCCAAAGACCGTCGAGTAGATTTTAGAAATCACGCTTTGTATCTCTTCTACAGACTCTGCTGCAAACCAAAGCAAAAACTCAGTATCATCGCGTAACCCTAATGTGGAATATGTCCTGCACTTTATCTTGGAATTTCTGATTACCTGTTCTATTTCCTTTGCAGACTCTTCTTTTGCCAAGTCTGCCATCCAGCGCCACTTTGGGTCTATTTTGAAAAATGAAAAGTTGAAGAACACTCTGTTTTCTGACATTGATCTGGTTTTTCTTATGCACTATTTAATGATAATTTAGAATTCCAATCTGGATGAATCTTTAATTGAAATTATACGATATTATTATACAATGAAAAAAGACAGGCTGCTTTGGTTTTGTACTTGCACTGCACTGGAATTGATGACTGCGACAGGAGTCACAGCATATTTGTTATATTTAGGTCAGACTACTGTGGCTTTGATTTCTGCTGTTGTTTTTGCCAAGGTGATCGGCTTTCATTTTGTAATAGAGATTCATGAACGACTCAAAAAAGGCATACTCTTGAAATCTTAATGTGTACCTTGGGTTGATTGTATGACATTGGCATATGTTGGCAATCCAATCGATGTAATCAAAAAACTGCACTCCAATCAGCAATGGGGTGATATTGTGTTGTTTTGCCAAAAGATGCTCGAGTCTGACCCAAAAGATTTGGTTGCTTTGCAAAACATGGCAATGGCATCTTTGAATTTAGGTCGATTCGACGATGTGGTGTTGTACAGTGATAAGGCGCTGTCACTCAATGAGTTTGATGAATATGCACTCAAAAACAAAATTCTTGCACTGGAGCAATTAGGAAAGCATAGAGAGATTCTTGTATTATGTGACAAGATATTATTGAAAAATCCAACCCATACTTGGGCGCTAAATAGTAAAGGTCTTGCGTATAATGAGCTTGGTCAACACGATGACGCCATATTACACTATGACAAGACACTGTCCATAGAACCAAACAACGTTACAGCATTACTAAACAAAGCAGTAACGCTTTCGTTTTTGGGAAAATTTGTAGATGCAATCAAGTTCTATGATCTGGCGCAACAGCAAGAACAACAAACCAAAACCGCAATGGCAAAATCAGAAGCCTATCAAAAACTAGGAAAAGAGGACGAGGCATTCTTAGCGGCTCAAGGGTTACTTGTCTCTGATATTGAAAAATATGTCATAGACTCACGTGCAAATAAGATGAAGATCTTTGATTATTACTGTATGATGGAATATCGAACACTGGAAGAGTCAGACCATCAGAAAAAGCTCGGTTCCAAGCTTAGATAATCTCGATAATTTTTTCTCTTGATTTATGTCCTGATTTTATTACAACATTTACAGAAGAAATGTCAAAATGCTTTGCTAGCTTTTTAATAATCTCCTTATTGGCATCTCCGCCTACAGGTTTTGCCGTCACTCCAACAGTGATATGACTGCCTTCTACTAGGACAAAGTCTTGTCTGAAAACTACTGATACAGAATACAACAAACTATGCTTTTACTATCCAGTCGTAGCCTTTTTGCTCTAGCTCGTCTGCTAGCTTGGCATCGCCTGACTTGAGAACCTTGCCCTGTGCAAAGACATGGACATAATCCAATTTCTTTAGGAATTTGAGAATCCTTGCATAGTGAGTAATTACAATTATTGTGGCATCTGGGGTCGAGACGTCGCTGATTGCCTTTGCCACCGCTTGGACTGCGTCAATGTCAAGACCCGAGTCGGGCTCGTCCAGAATGGATACCTTGGGTTTTAGTACTGCCATTTGCAATACTTCAGATCTCTTTTTTTCTCCGCCAGAAAAGCCCTCGTTTAGGTATCTACCCAAAAAGTCGTCACGCAATCCTACTGTCTGCAGGTTTTTCTTTAGATAATTCTGAAATTCTCTAACTGTGATGAATACTTCTCTATTGCTGCTTTGTAGTGATTTTGATAATGCATTGTATGACGTCCTAAGAAAATGAGAATAACCTACACCAGAAACCTCGGTTGGATACTGGAATCCCAAGAACAATCCTTTTCTTGCTCGCTCATCAGTGGATGCCTCGGTTATGTCTTCACCATCAAAAATTATTTTTCCCTGAGTGACCTCATACTTTGGATGTCCTAGTAAGGTGTATGCCAGCGTGGACTTTCCAGAACCGTTTGGTCCCATGATGGCATGAACTTCTCCAGGGCCAGTTTTTAGATTGACTCCCTTGAGAATTTGTTTTCCTTCTCTTTGCACATGCAAGTCGACAATTTCTAGTACTGCCATATTTTCGCAGTGTTTTGGTTCTGTATATAATCTCGATGAATTTTAGCTGATCCTAATGTAAAAAACAAAAAGAGAGGAGTTAGTTTTTGGCAAAACTTGGTCTTAACGTCAAATTCAGCTTGTAGCCTGAAAGAATCTCCTTGCACCTGTTTCGTATGGTTACTTCGGTTACACCTGCTACGCTTGACACGTCGCGTTGCAACACATTTTGTCCCAAAAGAATTGAGGCAATGTACAGATAGGCAGCAGCAATTCCGTTTGGAGCTTTGCCATCTGCTACGTTCATGTCCTTTGTCTTTTCTGCTATCTCCAAGGCAAGTCTCTCTACTCGAACGTCTGTATTGGTTAGATTCGAGATCTTGGAGATGTACTTGTCCATGGTTATGATTGGTGCTGTGACTGAGCCTAGCTCCATTACGAGCATGCGGTAATACTTGGCTGAAAGTTTGGTCCTCATTTTGAGGTCCTTATTTGAGCCGGTTTCTGCACAGACTTCTTCAAGTGATCTTACTACATTGCATTGTTTGCATGCCATGTAGATCACAGCAGCTGCAATACATGCAACAGATTTTCCTTTGACTTCCATATGGGAGTCCAAATTCCGGTAAATCATTGATGCAGTTTCTAAAACGTTTTCTGACAACGACAAGCCTTGACATGTACTGCCAATCATTGACAGAACATTTGCAAGTCTTCTCTCTCTTGGAGATGAGACTCTGACTCGTTGTTGCCATTTTCGCAGATTGTGCATCTGATTTGCAACTTGGTAGTTGATTGTTTTTCCAGAATAGTCCTTTGTGGAAATGGATATTTCTGTCGCGATGCCAAGATCATGTTGTGAAAAAGTTGTTTGACCGCTTGCTCTTGTGAGCTTTGTTCTTTCTTCAAGGCTTGAGCTTTTTGATTCTGGACCATAGTCGGCCAGCTGTTCCATGACGACAATTCCGCACATGGAACAGATTCGCTCACCATTGTGAATATCATCTACTAAAGATGATTTGCATTCTGGGCAGCAAGTTTCTAGTTCTGTGATATTCATCTTCTATATCTCCTTGATTTATTTCGCTTAATCACAGGTTCTTCAAGGAAGTACACTTTGCCACCGATGTATTTTTTGATGTTGTTTGTCAACGAGATAGCAGATGCATATGGTGCAGCCACAGGACCAATTAGTTCTGTGATTTTACCAATTCTTCTGCCGGAATCGTCGCAAACATAGTCGCCTTCTTCTAGTGGTCGTCTGAGTCGTATGATGACTCGGCCACTACTGGCTAAGTGCATAATTTCCCCTATCTCCTGCAATTATTTTTCAAAATGAATCTCAGCTAATCATAGACTCTTGTCAACTTTACTTTAGCTTGTAGCTAGAAGCGATATTATTTTGACTGTTTTGCTCTTCTAACAACTAATTTTTCAGAAATTTTTGTAAGAATTTTTCCTTTGGGGGTATTCTTTGGTACTATGATGTATCCAGACCTGACAAATGCGCGTCTTGGAAATCTGGCCTTATCGTTGGATTCTTTGAGCTGTAGTCCAGCTTCTGTTGCAGCATCTTGTAGTTCTTTGAGGGATGGATCAAAAATGCATTTTTCTTTTGGCAGTCTTCGACCTGCTCGTACTGTCAGATTTTTATTAAAATAATCCAGCCAGACTACGACATGCTCGTAATCTTTCATTTAACTCACTTTATCAAAACTGCATTTACTTGACCATGTTGTCCTGGTCTTGATACAACACGACATTTACCATCTTCTGTTTCTAGAATTGCACCTTTAGAAATTACACCGCGTCTTTGATAATCACTGTTTGTTGCATTCTCCAATACTTTGAGAATTTTTACCTTCTTTACCTTTCCACCTGTTACTGCTAGGTTTACAACGTTGGTTGTTTTGAGACCGGTCTTAGTGTGGTTTGCACGAACTTGTCTCGTGACAGTTACTTGCTCTCCAATTACTGCTTCATTTGGAAATCTATCCATATCGTATTTTCTTCTAGTTTTTAGTGGGACTCGTCTTCCTCCAGTAATTTTGCTTGTTGCAAGATTCTCGACTGATCGTTTCACAAGGAGAGTTTAGATCACTCTAATTTATAGACAACGCCAAATTTATGCGCAAATTTAGGCTTGTTGAGTTATTGATTCTGGAGCTGAAGTTGATTTACGTTTTTTGAACAAGATTTGTTTTAGAATGTCAGTGTCTCCACTTATTCCGAAGTATTTTTGAAACTTGGCAGTTGTGGTGAAAATTTTGAGTCTTCCAACATTTTGGTGTGAGATAAAATCAAGCTGTGCTAGTTCCTTTAGATGCGAATAAACACCACTTCCTCTTGTTTCTACCAAGTGCTTTGAGGAGATGGGCTGCATGTATGCAATATACGATAATGTCTTGAGTGTTGCCTTGGCAAGGATGGGCCTTGATGCGAACTTACGCACAGTATCGTTTAGCTCAGGCTTGAGCTGCATCACATAGGCACCATCTGGTAAAATGGCGATTTCTATTGCCCTGAATGCAGCCTTTGTCTTTTTTTCTATTATTCCAAGCAATGCAAGTGTCTTGGTTCTAGATTCCGTGCCTGATGCTCTGATCAGCTCCTCAACACTTAGCGGCCTGCCTGCTGAATACAATGCAGCTTCTAGCCTCGAGATTGCTTCATTTTCGTCTTCTATTTTCATGGCGTATTTTCCAATAATGTGATCTTGATGTCATCTTCGACTTGTTCTAGATCGACTTTTTGGTCTCTTGCCAAAAACAAAATGGCAAAGAAACACCTAATCGAGTCAGTCGTGTCCAAATCTGCAATTATTGTATGTAAAAATCCAATTCCACTAGAATCTAGCTTGCGCAAAATTAATTCCTCGTATTTTCCAATGATTGATTCCAGCGATGTGAAATATTCTTTAAAGTCCGGTGCTTCGACTGGTTCAAATTTGAGCTGACCACCTTTTCTAGATCTTGGGTTTGCTATAGTTCCAATCAAGTTTTCTAACAAATCCATCAATTCCTCCAAGGTTACTGGGTAGGTGGATTCGTGGCGATACGGTATGTTTAGGAGCTGAATATCAACGTCGGTTCTTTGGGTTAGTGGTTTTTTCTCCATTGCTGCTTTTTGTAATGCAAAGATTCTTTCCACTTTCATTCTATGAATTAACGATGAGGAAAGAGCCGCCATTCCTGCAACACGGAGGTCTTTTTTATCTGACTTTTTTAGAATTCTAATCAAGATCTCCAAAATCTGGATAATGTTGATTTCCCAAACATCTTTTTTAATTACTGTATTTGGATTAAACAAAACATTTACTGGTGCTTGAGAGATATTTTCTGCTTCACTCAACAGATATGATCTAGTTTTTGTCTACTAATACTAGAAGGCTCTATTTTTTTGCCGTTCCCAGTCAACTCTTATATTGCAATGGCGGTTGCCTCATTCTATTGAAAGCAGCACGAATTATGGAGCCACAAAAGGCCCTGGATATATCTGAAATACCAACACCAAAACCAAAAGACTCTGAGGTCCTAGTAAAGGTCAAAGCCGTAGGCGTCTGCCATAGTGACTTGCACCTTTGGGAAGGCGGATATGATACTGGCGATGGATTCATGAAGGTAACTGATAGGGGAGTAAAATTTCCAGTTGTTCCAGGACACGAGGTGGTCGGAACTGTTACAGAAGTTGGAAGTACAGTCCAAGGAATAGCAGTTGGAGATAGCGTGTTGGTATATCCATGGATTGGATGTGGAAACTGTGCGGCATGTCGTATAGGCAATGACAACGTTTGCGATACTCCTCGTTCTTTGGGAGTTTTTCAGAATGGAGGTTATGCAGAATACGTTTTGGTGCCACATTTCAAATTCTTAGCCAAAGTCTCTGGAATCGAGCTTGATGCCGCAGCTTCTCTGGCTTGTTCTGGTCTTACTGCATACACGGCAATCAAAAAATCCAACGCTACATCTCAGAGCAACATGGTAATCTTTGGAGCTGGAGGACTAGGTTTGATGGGTGTTCAAATTGCAAGGGCTATTACAAACGCAAATATCATAATTGTTGATATTGATGACGCTAAACTTCAAACAGCAAAAGAGCTAGGTGCAGATCATTCTGTGAATTCTAAAGACCCAGAAGCGGTTCAAAAAATAATGGCATTATGCGGAAATAAGGGAGCTGATTGCGTGATTGACTTTGTAAATGCACCACCAACAGTAAAGATGGGTCTGGCAGTAATTAGAAAAAGAGGAACCATGACGTTGGTTGGTCTCTTTGGTGGTGCAATTGATCTATCTTTGGTTTCAATACCACTAAAGGCAATTACCATTCAGGGCGCATATACTGGCAACTATAACGATATGGTGGAATTGCTGAACTTGGCAAAAAGAGGAGTAATAAACCCAATAATATCAAAACGATATTCACTAGCTGACGCAAACACCGCACTAGAAGATCTCAAAGCTCGCAAGATTCTAGGCCGAGCAATCATAAATCCGTAAAAATTCTAAATCAAGCCTTTCTTCTTTGTCTGAATATCGATTACGTTTTCTATTGAAGAGACAAAGATTTTGCCATCTCCGCTAGAGCCAGTACTTGCAACATTCAATATGGCATTCACCGTCTGATCAACTTTAGAATCCTCAACTATGACTATTATTGTGGCAAGGCCGTTAAATTCGGCAATTTGCGTACTGGTCCCACGAGAACTTCGAAGTGCAGGTCTTGCACCTTTACCACGGCCCTTGGCCTCTATTGTCGTAATTCCACTAACTCCAGTTTCCTCTATTGCAGAAACTACCAAATTGAGTCTATTTGATGGAATAATAGTCTCAATTCTTTTCATGAATTTTTTAATTTAGTAATAATACAAAATTGTTTTGCTTGCGATCTACTGCTATATAGAGAACTATAGAATATGTAGAACACACTTTAATGAGATGCTCCTCGAATCAGCTTATGGGTCAATGGCTATCGTGGGTCAAATCTAATGAAAAAGAAATCCTAACTATACTGGATAATTTGGCAATCAAAGCAAAAGAAACTGCAGAGCAGCTAGTAAACCTGCTTGCAAACATGGACCAGGCCACAAAATACCAAGAAGAGATAAAAAAACTAGAGCGACAAGCAGATGATCTAACTCGCTCTATTTTCGCAGAACTAAACAAGACCTTCATCACTCCGTTAGATCGAGAAGATATTCAAAGAATTGCATCAAAAACAGATGATGTAATAGACTATATCGAAGGAATTGCAGGTAGAATCAAAAGCTATCATGTGGCCGCAGCTCCTCCGTACATGATAGACATTGCAAAGGAATTACTAAAGGCCATCAAGGAAGTAGAATTATTAATTTCAAGACTCAAGCAGGTCAAAGCAGACAAGTCCTTAATTGATCATTGTAGAAAAATTAGCGATATTGAGCACAACATTGACGAATTATATCGAACAGCAGTTGGGCAGTTATTTGAAACAAATGACGCAGTAACCATAATCAAACTTAAAGACATCTATGAAGCAATCGAGGCAGCCTCAGACAGATGCCTTGACGTTGCAGACGTAATAGAAGACATTGTTCTAAAATATACATAGATTTCCATGTATGAGCTTGCAATAGTGGCAATACTGACAGCACTATTTTTTGATTTTATCAATGGTTTTCATGATGCCGCAAACTCTATTGCGACCGTAGTCGGCACAAGAATTCTAAAACCTCTCCAAGCAGTAAGTTTGGCTGCTGCTGCAAACTTTGTTGGACCATTTTTGTTTGGAGTAGCAGTTGCAACCACAGTAGGTAAGGGAATAATCAACCCAGATTTTGTCACAATCCACATAGTAATTGGTGCACTTACAGGCGCAATTGTTTGGAACCTAATAACTTGGCTTTGGGGATTCCCGTCATCTAGCAGTCACGCCTTGATTGGGGGAATAATTGGTGCTGGAATTGCTGGAGTTGGAACGCATGCGATACTTTTTGAGGGTCTTCAAAAAGTCACGATTGGGATTGTGGTGTCACCAGTGGCTGGCTTTATTGTCGCATTTGGTGTTGCCACTCTGATAATTACAATCTTCGCCAAAAAGAAACCAGGCAAAGTAAATTCTGTGTTTGGAAGACTACAACTGATCTCATCTACATATTTTTCACTAACTCATGGAGCAAACGATGGACAAAAAACAATGGGAATCATTGCACTAATTTTACTAAGTGAGGGAATCACATCAAGCTTTGAGATTCCATTTTATGTGATAATGATGGCGGCCGCAGCGATTGGTCTTGGTACATTCTTTGGAGGCTGGCGAATTGTCAAAACAATGGCAGTTAGAATTACACAGCTAAAACCGTACCAAGGATTTGCTGCAGAAACTGGGGGTGCAACTATACTTGCAATATTGGCATATGCCGGAATTCCAGCCAGTACCACACATGGAATTTCTGGGTCTATTATGGGGGCAGGATCTGTACGAAGACTCACCGCAGTACGTTGGGGCATTGGCAAAAGAATTGTCTGGGCTTGGATTATTACTATACCGGCAAGTGCTGCAATGTCGTATGCAGCAATGTGGTTGATTAAATTATTTATCTGAATGTGTTTTTTTAATTCAACGTTTAGTATATTAGAATAAAATCGTACCTCAATTTGTGGTAACAAAAAAGCCTGACTTTGATTTGGCGCTTACCCATCTACGGAATAATCAAAACATGGCGGCATTTAACTTACTGACAGAAATTGCAAACTCTTTAAAAAAATCTGACCCAGTAAAAGCAGCACTATCTTTAATTTTAGCATCAGAATGCAAAACTCGACAAGACAAGAGTTCATCAGACGAATCAATGGAAGCTGGAAAATTATTCCTTGCATATGCAAAAAAAGAAAAAGACTATTCTGCAAAATCTGCATTCTTGTGCGCAGCAAAATGCTTTCTCAGAGCAGGACAATACGACGGTGCAAAAGATGCATTTGATAAATCCAAAGAATTTACTATAACACATACAGAAGAGACAAGACCTATCATCATAGTTGATGATAGTAAATCAATAATTCTGAAAATCCAAGGCTATCTAAACAATCTTGGCTATTCAAATGTACACTCGTTTTACACAGGAAATGATGGGCTGGCAGGATGTAAAAAGATGTTAAAATCAAACCCAATCATACTGCTTGACATGGGGTTACCTGATACTAATGGTGATGTGGTTGCAAGTAAAATTCTTGATGAAAAACCGGACGCTCAAATCATACTAGTTACAGCAGATGAGAAGACTACCAAGCGTGTCAAAGATACTATTAGTTCAGGAGTTCTGGCATTCATTCAAAAACCATTTACTATTAAGGAACTAAAGGATGCACTTGCTACTGCAGAATCAGAGTACGCTATATCAAAGAAGCAAAAGTGACATATTTACAATATTGATATTCTTGAAATCAATCTTTGTAATTCTGTAATCTATAATATCATCTGAAAACTTTTCTATAATTTTTGAAGCGGGGTTTTTGAGGCCTCGCTCTATTCGTAGTATTATAAGCATATTCCATTCTCCATCCATGTTTGCTGCCATTAGATAATGTGGTAAAGATACGACATATTCGCGAACTGATTCTTTTAATGTCTCAAGTGATTTTGTTACCTTGAATTTGAGGAACAATACTTCATGATCGCTTGTTTCAGCTACGTCACTTAGCACTACCTTGTAACCTTTGATGATTCCGGATTTTTCAGTCGTTCAATTCTCTTTCTAATCGTTCTATCGGAAACATCATGTCCAGACTTTCTTAGCTCTACTGCAATGTCCTTTGAGGGAGTACGTGCATTACTGTTTAGAATTTCTATGATTTTTTGATCGACCTTGTCCAAGTTTGACCAAGCTTCTCCACTCATATATTATGAGCAAACTATGTGACTTTTGAATATTTTGTAATGGTGTTCCCTACATGTAAATTTGACCAGCATAAATAATGAATAAAAAGTGTAGTCCCAAGCGAAGGAATTGAACCTTCGACACTCCGGTATCTGTGTGCCTAGTAGGCTGTGATTTTCAGTTAGCCAATGGCCAACCACTACAGCCGGAAGCTCTACCAGGCTGAGCTAGCTTGGGACAAAAAAATTCGCATATGTTTCTATTAAATAGGTATTGTTAGGATCAGAAGGTTTTGTACAATTATGATTCTATATTTTTGGAGATCAAAAAACTGTTAAATAATCTAAAACGGGTATTTTGACAGTGTTAGAAGTAGTATCTGATGGATATGCATGTATTCCATACATGCACGACCACAAGTCAATCGAAATCAAAGAATCTTGGCAGCAATCAAAAAACGTAGAAAACATGTATTTTGTTACTGCCACGTTCTCAGAAGACAGTAAAGCTTACTTTCCATCACATGCAAATCACTATCTTTTGGCAAAATTCAGCAACGATACCAAAATAACGCAAGAAATTACAAAACATAATCAGGAAAAAACAGCGTTTGTCTTTAACACAAACAGCGAGATCTTTGAGCGTGAAGTAGTTGGTACAATGAACTTTGTCTCGGTATATTACTTGGAATATTCCAAATCCGATGAAGACATGTCGGATCTTGCAATGGTTGTGTCAAAAAATGACCGAGTCAGCAAAGTATCTACAGGTAATCTCATCTCATATTCAAATGAACCGCCAAAATTCGTATTCCCATACAAGGACAACATTGTAGTTTTAGAAGTATCCAGCCAAAAAAGTCACCAAAGTGTCAACAAGTACTGCGAACAAACAAGACGAAATGTTTGTCGAAAAGGGATCATAATGAATAATTTGGTTGGACTATCGATTCTTGAAAAGTTAAAGTGATCTTCATAAATATTAAATACCGTGCATAATTTGGTCACAATATGAGCAAGCCAGCAGAACTTGGTTCATTAAAAATCGGTTCCTACATTTTGCTACCGGTAGCTGACCAGCCAACCGGTGAACCATGCAGAATCATTGAATATGATACTAGCAAGCCAGGAAAGCACGGTGCAGCAAAAGCAAGAATCGTGGGCGTTGGAATCTTTGATGGACAAAAAAGGCCACACGTCAGCCCGGTTTCAATGCAGGTGCATGTCCCACTAATTGACAAACGCTCAGGTCAAATTATCTCAATTACTGGTGACCAAGTCCAGCTTATGGATAGCGAGACATTTGAGACACTAGATGTTCAAATGATTGACGAAGAAGTCCAAGGCAAACTAGAGCAGGGCCAAATGGTTGAATATTGGAAGGTTATGGACAGAACCAAAGTAATGAGAATAAAGAGTTAGTACTAATATTACAAAATAAATTCTAAATCGAGTCCTGATGATAGGACGGAAAAGCCATCTGATTTTTGATGAGGGTTATGAGTGCTGAAGGACTCTAGTTAATACCTAACATGGTATTGTACAACTTCATGAAACTAGCCGCATTATTTTCTGGCGGAAAGGACAGCACATATGCGATTTACCAGGCTACAAAAATGGGCCATAACGTAAAGTGTTTGCTTACAATCATGACTCTGTCTGAGAACAGCCATCTTTTACATCATCCAAATATCTTTGCAACTACACTCCAAGCAAAATCAATGGGCGTCCCACAAATTCTGTTGGAATCAAAGTCAGATGAAATACAAGATGAGCTAGATCTGTTAAAGCAAGGACTTGTCCAAGCAAAAAAAGACCATTCCATTGAAGGTGTTGTTCATGGCGGTATACTGAGCGAATTCCAAAAAACCAAGTTTGAATCTATATCGCAAGATCTTGGACTAAAAGTGATAGCACCGATCTGGAAAAAGGATCAAAAACAGTACATGCAACAATTGATCAACTCTGGCTTTGAATTTGTAATCTCTGCAATATCCTGTGATGGGTTGGATGAATCATGGATTGGAAAAAAGATCTCTGCACAAGATCTTCAAATTTTGATGGAAAAATCAGAAAAATTCAAGTTCAATTTGAGCTTTGAAGGTGGAGAAGCAGAAACATTTGTGACAAACTGCCCATTGTTTTCAAATCCGATTGAAATTACACAATCACAAAAATTCTGGGATGGATACAGAGGAAGATTTGAAATAACCGAGGCCAAGATAAAAGACAATGCTAGATAATCTAAAGACTAGCCTTCGAGCAGCAATAAAAAAAATCGTCAGCTCCTCCGGTGTTGACGAGGAATTAATCAAGCAGCTGGCAAATGATGTTCTCAAATCCCTGCTAAGTGCAGATGTCAAGACTACACTTGCAATCCAAATAGCAGAAAATCTCAAAAACCGCTCACTAACGGAAACTCCTCCACCGGGGTTGTCACGTAAAGATCACATTATCAAAATTCTATATGATGAGCTGGCAGGACTGCTAGGAAAGGAAAATGATTTTCAGTTCAAGCCAGGCAAGCTAAACAAAGTCCTAATGCTTGGAATCCAGGGAAGCGGTAAAACCACAATTACCGGCAAGCTGGCAAAGTTTCTAACCAAACAAGGCTACAAGGTTGGTGTAATTGGTGCAGACACATACAGACCTGGAGCCCTAGTCCAGCTAAAGACAAACTGTGAAAAATCCGGCGTTGAAGTTTATGGAGAGGAAAATAACAAAGATGCGCCTGGGATTGTCAAAAATGGCCTCAAACATTTTGAAAATTATGGTTTAGATATAATGCTCATTGATACCGCAGGTCGACACAAAGAGGAAAAAGACCTATTGGATGAAATGAAGGAGATAGGCAAAGTTGCCGAGCCAGACTTGGCATTGCTGGTCATAGATGGAACAATTGGCCAGCAGTGCTACAATCAAGCAGAATCATTTCACAAAACAGTACCTGTTGGTGGAATCATAATAACAAAGCTAGATTCTTCTGCAAAGGGCGGTGGAGCGCTGGCAGCATCTGCAGCAACTGGTGCCAAGGTAATGTACATTGGTACTGGCGAGCGAGTTGATGACCTAGAATTATTCTCCCCAACAAGATTTGTCGGAAGGTTGCTTGGAATGGGTGACATCCAAGCAGTACTTGATTTGGCAAAAAGATTGGAAACCGAAGCAGATGATGTCAGATTGAAGAGAATCTCTAGTGGTAAAATGAATATGGAAGACTTCTACTATCAGCTAGAAGAAGTAACCAAGGTTGGCTCACTCAAGGGGCTTTTGGATAATGTGCCAGGACTTTCTGGAATGGTAAAAGAAGATCAAGTTGAGCAAATGGAAACTCGAGTCCAGCGATGGCGTTACATAATTCAAAGCATGTCAAAACAGGAAAAAGCAGATCCTGACTTGCTAAATGCATCAAGAATCAAACGAATAGCTCGAGGATGTGGCTGGCCAGAACATGAAGTAAAGGAATTACTCAAGAACTACAAAAACTCCAAGGGAATGATGAAGGCAGCAAAAGGCAGACAAATGCAAGGATTCTTGCGTAAAATGGGAATGGGTTAAGCAAACCACTAATAATCATTTTGTAAAAATTTTATCATTGACACAAGACAAAAAATTTGCAGCAGTTCTGGATTTATCAAAAAAAATCATCAAAGAGTACGATTTATGCGATAATTGTCTTGGAAGACTGTTTGCAAAAAAACTACATTTAGAATCAAACAAGCTTTTAGGTAAAAAAATCCACAAAAATCTCAAAACAAAAAACAAAAAATGTCATATTTGTAAAAACATCTTTGATACCTTACACTTTTACGTAGATAAAATGCAAGATGCCTCATCGAAATATCAGTTCAAAACATTTCTTGTTGGCGCCAAGCTAAAGCCGTCTGTGTTGGACAGAGATGACCACATTAGATCACAATTCAAGCTAAGGGGAATTGATGGCATAAAAACAAGCATTACACGCGAGCTGGCCAAACAATTTATTCGTAAGACACACAAAAAGCAAGCACAACAAGCGCAGGATATCACACTGACAGTTGATTTTAAGACAGAGTCTTGCGAGGTTAATTCCAAATCATTGTATCTTTCTGGCAGATACACCAAATCAACAAGAGACATTCCGCAAAAACAAAAACCATGTCAGAATTGTCTTGGAAAAGGATGTGTTACATGTCATAAACACGGTATTGCAGAGTTTGACAGTGTTGAAGGCATGATTTGCAAGTATATTTTTGACAAATTTGGAGCAACTCAGGCAAAGATAACATGGATTGGAGGTGAAGACATAACAAGCCTTGTTCTTGGAAATGGAAGGCCGTTTTTTGCCAAGGTATTAAATCCAAAGAACAGGAAAATATCTATCCCAAAAATAATTCAATCAGATAAAATCAAAATACACACCTTAAAACAAATTCCAAAAATACCACAAGGACCAATTTTGTTTCTATCTAAAGCAACATTGCTAATTACGACAGAAAACCCGATTACATCAGAAAATATTGCTAAACTTGATTCTCTAAACAACCACACCATCGCAATTTATGAAAAGTCTGGCAAGAGATCAGAAAAGAAAATCCATTCTATACGATACACAATAACATCTCAAAACTCGTTCTCGCTTATAATGAATCTTGATGGTGGAATTCCTCTAAAACACTTTGTGTCAGGCGATAATATTTTTCCAAACATTTCTGATCTAATCTCAAACAAATCCCAACTGGAACAATTTGATTTTAATGAAATACATATACGCTAAGACTTTTTACACGTGTTATTTTCAATCAAGCCATTGGATCATCTAGTAAAGGTAAGAGAAGCATATCAAAAAGGGATCCTACCACAAAACATCTATGATACCATAACAGAAAGATTTGAACTAGTCTCTGCAGGAATCCGTAGAATAGAAAAGGCATCAGGAACTAATTATCCTATATCATATGTAGAACCATCAGCTATACTATCTAGTGGTTCTGATATGTCATTTCAATATGGGATATTATTTGCAAGAACATTGCCTGTATTCTTTGAGGAAAAATTCCAAGTCGTAATCCAGATTTCGGCACCGCTTGTAGCATTTGGGCTCAAAGGTACCATTCATGCAATTCTGGCGCATGAATTTCTTCATTATATAGAATTAATTCGCAAAATATCAAAGATGGAAATGTTATCAGATGAAATATCCTCAAATCTATTTGAAAATACTTATGCCGACAGCACTAGGCTCTTTGAGCCAAGAGCAGTATTCTCAGATCAAACTCTGCTTACACACATTACAAAAAAATTCCCAACTGGATTCAAGGATTACAAGCTAGAAGACAAGACAGAAAAATTTTGGATCTCAAAACATCTCCCAGTAACAAACATTGCACTGGACGCAAACACAGTAAAACTTTCTGCCGAATTATTATCCAAAGTAATTCTGGATCAATCATTATTACAAAAAATAAATGAATACGAAGAGCGAGAATCTAAACTACGAAAGAAGAAACTTTATTGAATAAATTCGGTTAGGCCACATTTGCCACAGGTTCGCCTATTTTTGTGCTCTGACATGAATACGCCTTTACCGCATCTTGAGCAAATTTTGTGTGTTTTAGTTGCCTTGTCTCCTGCAATTTTATAGTACGCAGCAACTCCAGTTGCTTTTGCTTCTGTTTTTTTGCCAGCCATTATGAGCTAACCTCTGCTGGTTTTTCTACAGGTGCTTCTTCTTTTGGAGCAGCCGCTGCAATTGCTGCTTTAATCTTGTCTAGTCTTTTGAAAATGGTTGGATTAACCTGTTTTTTTGCTAGTTCTTCATTATCATAAACATAGAATGTTCCAGTTACTGTTGGTCTGCCAGAATGACTTTTCATGGAAATTGGAATTATGACTTTGCCGTCAAGCTTGAATTGTTTTGAAATCATATCTGCAGCATCTAGTTTTTTGAGCTTTCCTGCCAAGCCTAGAAAATCACAAACAATCTCTCGTCTAGAGAGAAATGTGTTATTTACATCACTAACTATTTGCATTGACATGTATTCTTGGCTCGTTTTTCTATTTCATATAAACTATACTTGACTTTCCCGAAGAGATTTAAGAAAATCAATCATTTGCCAATTTGTTGGATAGATTCATGTTGCATCTAAAAAACATCGGTTTTTCACCACAGGATACAAGTGAGCTACTAGAGCGAGCCAGAACTCTTGGTAAGGGATGTACTATTCGTGATTGTCGTGTCTCAACAAAATATGTGGAATTTGATGTATCAATTAGCAAAGCAAGAATGGAAATTCTAATTGAAAAGCTAAAGGTGATTGCACCTCTAGACCATGCAAGGCTGATAGTAGAGGAACATTTGGAAAAAGAGCAGGGAATACAACAAGGAATCTCTTATTTCAACGATGAAAGATTTTGGGAGGCACACGAAGTACTGGAAGGAGTCTGGAAAAAATCATACGAAGGAGAAAAGGAACTAGTTCAAGGCATAATTCTAATTGCTGCAGCTCTTGTGCATTACCAAAAAGCTGAGAATTCTATTTGTCTTTCAATTCTTGAGCGAGCCAAAGACAAGCTCTCAAGATCTAGTGGAACGTATCATGATGTAGATGTAGATAAAATACGACAAAAGCTAGACAGCATAACTGATTCTGGTAAAATCTCACTATTTACTATTTGATTAGCTGAATTGCGGTCTTTACAACCTGGGCGCCTTCCAAAAGACCAATGCTGCCGATCTTTGCGTTTTTCTCTGTATACCTGGCACTGTTGTCTTTTTTGACCATATCTCCTGAAATCAAAACTGGCACAGGATCATCAGAGTGACCTTTGTTTATACACGGAGTGGAATGGTCGGCTGATACAACAATTGCCACCTTACTAGAATCTATGTTGTCCAGTAAAGTGCCAAAGAATCGTTTGTCTATTTCTTCAATGTTTTTCATTTTTCCAATTGCATCTCCGTCATGGCCAAACTCGTCAGGGCCTTTCAGATGCACATAAATTGCATTCTCTGTTTGCATTGCTTTTGCTGCAACGCGGGCCTTTTCCTCATAATCAGTTAGACCTCCTGCGCTAAAGGTGCGCATCTTGAGTACTTCGGATATGCCAATTTCTACTGGCATGTCCACTATGCACGAGAATCTCATTGAATACAAATCATTGATTGGAACGACTTTGGGATAATGATTGCCGGCGTCACGAAGCAAAATAGAGTTTAAGAGTTTTTTTCCTCGCGCCTTTCTGTTCTGGTTTGTCTTACTTTCTTTGAGAATTTTGAGTGATTGTTCTGTAAATTCATTTACTAGCTTGGCAGTCAATTCGGAATTTGGAATTTGCTTTAATGGCAGGCATCGCTCTATTTTGAGATAATCGCCAACTGCTTTCGCAATTCCCATTCCATCTACACGTGAATATGCAGGATCTGTGTTTGTAATCTCTGATGAGAGTTGCTTTCCTTCACAACGAATTCGTACTACTACCCTATGCCCAATCGTTGGCGCGACAACTACTGATGCACTGGGCTCTGAGAATTTTATTTTATTTTCGATTTCTTTTGATACTGCTAATGCATCTTCTTTTTCGATCTTACGTCCTGCTCGTCTGTCTATTATGATACCAGAATCGTCCAAGGTGGCAAAGTTTCCTCGCAATGCTAAGTCGCCATCCCTAAAATCAATCCCAGTTCCTATTGCCTCAATTACGCCTCTTCCAGCGTATTCGGAATGCTGGAACTTGTAGCCAAGCATGTTAAAGACTGCGATATCGGATTCTGGCGCAATGCCTTTACCGACAGAAATAACTTCACCCATCGCGCCATTTTTTGTCATTTTGTCAAGGTTGGGGGTTTTTGCATAATCTAATGGCGTAGTATTTTTTAGGTCTGGATGCGGCAAATCTCCAACACCATCTAACAAAACATAAACAAATTTGACTTTGGAGTTGTCTGACATGTGAGCCCCTTTTTGGAACCTGATCTAAGATCACTTTAAACTTTGAGCTAACCAAAAATCAAATTGCGATCTTTGAAAAGGTTTTATCATACACGTATTCATAGTATCGAATATGGGGAGCATGAGAAAGGATTACATTTCAGAAAGATTTGTCATTGTTTCCCAGAACGACGAAAAAACTGATGAATCAAAAAAATGTTCATTCTGTCCTGGAAACGAATCCATGACAAATCCATCATTACTGTCATTGGTTGCTAAAGATGGAATGTTGCAGAGACTACAGGATTCTGAGGACAATTACATAGAGGACTGGACAGTACGCGTTTTTGAAAGCAAAAATCCAGCAGTTACCATTTCTGCAGAAAATTCGTACAGTGAAAGACCACTTTATTCAGAACCTGCATATGGCTATCACTATATTGTGGTGGCATCTGAAAAACACAAGGAAACCCTAGCTACAATACCTGTAGAACAATGGTCCAATATACTAGTCGTAATTCAAGATAGATTACGGTGGTTGTACGCACAACGTGGCGTTACCTATGTCTCAATTTACATTAATCACGGAAAAGAAGCTGGAAGCGTTACTGTCCATCCACACATCAATATGGTCACATTTTCTACTATCCCGCCACTAATTGAATCAGAAGCAGAGTCGTCACACCGAATTTTAAATGAAAAAGGAGCCTGCCCGCTATGCCAGACAGTAAATACCGAGACTGGCGGACCACGTCAAGTGCTTCAAACCGAAGGATTTTTGGCGTTTTGCCCATGGGCACCATCTCATCCGTATGAATTTTGGATTTGCCCCAAAAAACACACTACCAGCTTTTCTAAAATAACTCAAAAAGAGATCAACGACTTGTCTTTGATTTTGCGAGCAACCCTTGGCGGACTATCCAACTCACTCAAAAACATCTCATATAACCTGGTATTTCACTTGTCACCGGAAAAGAAAAACAGCAGACAGATCCATTGGCATATTGAAGTATATCCACTGACTTCGGCATGGTCTGGCCTTGAGCGAGGTTATGGAGTATTTTTGAATTCAATTGCACCAGAAAAAACAGCAGAACAATTGGGTGCAGCATGCAGAAAAGAACTCGCAGGCCTAGTCGGAATAATCTAACCGTTTATTTATCTAAAATAATTTTTCAACATTATGGCAGGAATTGAAAAATACATCGCAATTGCATCACTAGGATTGTTTGCAATGTTTGTCGGTGAGGTAAATGTATTCTACAATTATCTGACCAACCCAAATGTTGACACAGACCCAGAGGCAAAACTCTTGATGTACGTTTCGATAGGTGTCGCACCTGCATCAGTTATGGCCGGAACTGCATTTATCATGTCAAAAAGATATGGATCTAGACAAATAGGTGGATTGATTCTGGCGGGAGGAATTGTGTTGTTTGTTGGAATGCTTGCCGCAAGTTACACTTTACCTAAAGTTGATGCAAACTACAAAATCTATACAGTTGAAATAATTCCATCACTGTTCATGGGTGTATCGTTTGCAGTGATGGGTGCAGGCGGATTTCTCTTTAGAACAAAAAAGCGACCAATCAAGGAATTTTTCTAGTGGTCAAATCGCATTTCATTTGAATGTCTAACAAACCCAAGTTTTTCATAAAATGGTTTGACCGCATCATCACAATCTAAAATAGTCTTATAGCAGCCTTGGTTTTTAGCGTACTCTAGTACTGTTTGAATTATTATTGCGCCTACTCCCTTTGATTGGAACTCTTTTGATACCACAACATCTTCAATATGTCCAACCTTGCCTCCATCGTGGATGAATTTTTGCTCAATTAGAAGTGTGGTTGAGCCAATTATTTGGTCATTTTGAGTTGCAACAAAAATGACGTGATCTGGATTCTGGTTTATCTTTTGAAGGATTTTTTTCGCTTTTTTTCTGTCAATAGTGCTTGTCTTTCGTAGCGAATCTAACGATTCCAAAAAGCCCTTATCAAGATCGGATTCTGTAATTTTGCGTACAATAATTTCAGACATTAAATTTTGCCAAGTTTTTCTCTAAATTCTTGGTATGCCTTTTTGTAGGATACTTTGTCTCCTATGTCGATAAAGCCGTTTTTAATAATAAAACTACCAATGTCTTTTTTTCTTATCAGTGCTTTTTTAATAACATCATCCATTCCATATGGCTTGCCTTGTGGAATATACGAAAATATTCCAGGCTCCATTACATAGCAACCAATGTTGATGTTTGCCTGAATCTCTGGCTTTTCATTCCATGCCGTTACTCTGCCAGATTTGTTGGTATCTATGACCCCGTATTTTAGATTGGTCTTGTATTGGTGTAAGCTCATTGTGACAAATGATTTTTTTGCCTTGTGCTGTGCAATCATTTTCTTCAAGTCAAAATTGAAAACAGAATCCCCATAAACGCAAACAAATGTGTCATCCACCAAAGATTCTGCAGTTTTTAGCTGGCCCGCAGTTGCAAGTGGCTTGTCTGCAACTGCATATTCTATTTTGACTTTAAATCTTGCACCGTCTTCAAAATAATCCTCAATTGTTTTTCTCAAATAACTAACGCACAAAATAATCTCATCTACTTTGTTGCGTCTTAGCCATTCAATTAGGTGCTCTAAAAGTGGTTTTTCTCCTAGTGGGAGCATTGGCTTTGGCAAAAATGTTGTATATGGCTGTAGTCTTGTTCCAAGACCGCCAGCTAAAATCACCGCTTTCACAAAACTACATGAAAATCTCAAGTATTTATGCTCAATTACACAAAGATCTTTGTACCATCAGAGAATTTTTGAGATTTTATCTATCACATTTGACGGATTTATTCCAAACACAATAATCATCGGTTCTTTACCAAAATCACCCTTATGGTATATGATGTCTGGCGGCGTGGATAATTTTTTTATTGCTCGAGAAACTCCCCAAGAAATTGATGAGTTTTCTCGAGCCTTGCTGGATTCTGGTTCTGTGTTTCTATCATAACTTGCTATCTTGAATTTGTTTTTAGCACATTTTTTGATTAATGATTCGTCATATCTGATGTTTATGGCAGATCTGATTTTTGGAAACTTTTTTTGCATTCCAAGCACTGCAGTGGCTACATGTCTTGAGCCGCCGTATTCTAGATTTCCTGCAGTAATGACGCGTTTACCTGCCTTTACAATCCTGCCTGATACCCCAACAATGTCGCCAGTAGATTTTGCCTTTGATTTGGCAAAGACAAAGTTTGTTTGACATTCCGGAATGAAAGAATAGATTTCTTTTAGTTCTGCAAAGTGTGTAATGGCAGAATCAAGCTCAAATTTTATTTGATCTTGTATTGGGTTTGTGATCTTGATCCCATGACCAAGTCTTTGGGCTGATTTTATTGCATCATATGTGAATTGTTTTGCAAATCTCGCAGAAGTGAAAATATCGTTTTTCTGTGCAATAGAAAATGCTAATGCTGCTGTAAAATTACATCCACTTCCGTGGTTTTGGCCAGCAATTTTTTTACCAGAAATTGATTCGTATCTGTCTTTTTGATAGACAAAATCGCTAATTCTATTTTTCTCAAATTTGTGTCCAGTTATGATGATGTTCTTTGCACCAAGTTTAGCAAGTATTTTTGCGGCTTTGCTTAGGTCTTGTTGTTTCCTGATTTTTACGCCTGAGAGTATCTCTGCTTCTGAAACATTTGGAGTTATTGTATGAGAAATGGGAATTAGGAACTTTTTGAGTGCAGAAATTGCATTGAATTTAAGCAAAACTCCTTGGGTGGTTGATTCTATGACGGGATCCAATATGATTGGAATTTTGGTGTTTTTTAGCCTAGAGTAAATTTTTTTTATAATATCAGAATCATAGACCATTCCAATTGTAACCACGTGTATCGGAAAATCTGATAATATGGAATCGAGCTGTTTTCCAACAGATTCTGCCGAAATCGATTCGACATGACTAAACCTAGAAGAGTTTTGTGCAGTAACTGCAGTTACCACACTAAAACAGTTTGCACCAAGAACTTGAAATGCTTTGATGTCTGATTGTATTCCTGCACCAGAAGATGGATCGGAGCCACCAATCACCAAAACATTCATGCAGTTTTCTACAAATTCAAAGGTAATAGTATTTGTGAATTGTTGCAGATTATCTCCTACTGTTTAAATCTAGAGACGCCATATTGGTATCATGGGAACACAGCTAGCTTCTGCTCGTCGTGGTGTAATAACAGACGAAATGAAACAGGTAGCCAAAGACGAAGGAATAACTACAGAATCACTTCGTGCAAAAATGGCAACCGGCTCTATTATCATACCGGCAAACAATGTCAGACCACAAAAGGTTCGCCGAGTAGGAATAGGTAAAGGCCTTAAAACCAAAGTCAATGTCAACATTGGAACTTCGACTCTCAAAGTTGACCTAAACGAGGAAATCGACAAGGCCAAAATAGCAGTAAAACACCATGCTGATACCATAATGGATCTGTCCGATGGTGGAGATGTTGGCGCTATTAGACGCGCACTATTAGAGGCAGCACCGATCACATTTGGAACTGTGCCAATTTACGAAGCATACAATTACGGTGTGGAAAAACACAAAAATCCGTTAGATATTACCGAGGATGATTTTCTAAACGCATTTGAGAACAATGCCAAAGATGGCGTTGATTATACAACTATCCACTCTGGAATAACAAAGGAAATTGCAAAGCGAATTCTCAAAGTTCAACGCTATGGAGGCGTAGTCAGTAAAGGTGGAACAATTACTGCTGCTTGGATGCTAAAATATGACAAAGAAAACCCATACATCACACACTATGATTATCTGATGGAACTGGCAAAAAAATACGACGTTACATTTAGCCTCGGGGATGCATTGCGACCTGGCTCAATTTTAGATTCACATGACGAACTCCAAGTTCAAGAAATGATAAACATTTCAAGATTGACCAAGCAAGCACATGAACAAGACATACAGGTAATGGTAGAAGGTCCAGGTCACGTGCCACTAAACGAAGTTGCTGCAAATGTCCGACTGGCAAAATCACTAATTGGAGATGTTCCATATTACGTTCTAGGACCACTAGTCACCGATGTTGCATCAGGTTATGATCATATTTCTAGTGCAATTGGTGCTGCAATTGCCGCAAGTGAAGGCGTTGATTTGCTATGTTATCTTACTCCTGCAGAGCATCTGGCATTACCAAATGCACAAGAAGTAAGGCAGGGATTAATTGCATACAGAATTGCAGCTCATGCAGGAGATCTGGTAAAACTGCGAGAAAAGGCAATCATTTGGGATACCAAAATGACAGAGGCCAGAAGAACTTTGGATTGGGAAAAACAAATTGCATTATCAATAGACCCAGAAGAAGCTGCTAAAATCCACAACAGAACAGGCCAACACACTGGCAATAACGTCCCATGTACTATGTGCGGTGGTGCATGTGTCTATCTTATGCTCCCACAGCAAAGAAAGTACGTAAAAGAAAACGAAAACCTACAGCAAGTTGAATAAGACTTCATCCAAGTTTGGAACAGTTCTGTATTCATTGATTTGTTCTGGCGCAATCCACTTGTAAGACGAGTTTTCCCAGTTTAGTGAAATCTGCATTCCTTGCATTTTAAACAAAAACGGGAAAATATGCCATTGATGGTCTGGATATTGCGGCGACGATACCGTCATGTCTTTGCCAGCCTTGATTAGTTGTATGGAGTCAGGGTTTACACCGATTTCCTCGTAGATCTCTATTTTTGCTCTGTGAAGTGGTTCTTCATTTACCTCTATTATGCCACTTACTGCTCCCCAAAGTCCTTTCATACTCTTTACTTTGTCACTTCGTTTTAGAATGAGTATTTTTTCTTGACTGGTTACAAAAGATGTTACTATTTTGGTTGAACGCATTACTTTTCTATTACGTTAATCATGGTATTCAGCTTCTTGTATGATTCTTCAAGATTGGAATTTTTTGACAGATTTTCTTGTACTGTTCTAATGTATGTCGTTATTTCTTCTGATTTGCCTTCTTGGATTGCAGTGAGTAGTCTTCCAACATCTTTCCAGAACTCCTCTGCGGCTCTTCTAATTTCTGGATTTGATATGATGGTCTCTATTAGTTCAGTTGATTCAGTCATTATGCTCTCTGAGAGAACTTTTTGAATCTTGAATGTTGTACCAGACATGCGTTCTGTTAGTGAGATTTTGTCATCTTTGGATAAAATATTTGCAAACGCTAAGTTGACTAGATGTGTCAAGCCCAAAATAATTGCAATTTTTTTGTCATGCTCTATCGCATCAATTGTTACAAAATTTGCGCCTTCAAATAATGACTTTACTAGCGCGAGTTCTTTTTTTGCATCCTTGATTGGGATAGATATTATGTTTTGACCTTTGATCTTCTTTGCACCTGGGCCAAACATTGGATGAATGCAAACTGGGTTTATCTTTGCTGGAATTTTTAGTAATGCAGCTGCGGTCTTTGCTTTTTGCGATGATATTTCTATTAGAAATGACCCACGCTTCATCTCTTTTGCAATTAATCTAATTATTTCTGGTGTACGTCTTGTTGGAGTACACAACAATACCAAATCTGCGTTTAGTACTGCACCTACCAGGGATGTTGCCTTTTTGACTAACTTATCTGTGATTGGTGATTCCGAATCAAATCCAATCACTTCATAACCAATTGATGTAAAATACTTGGCAAACCATTGACCCATCTTACCGCCTGCACCTAAAACTGTGATACTTTTTTTCATCTAGACCCCTTCAAAACCTCATCCAATATCATCATTCCTTCCTTTAGTTTGTTTTCGTCCTGGCAGGCTGAAATTCTAATGAATTCTTTGTAACTACCAAATCCGTCTCCTGGTGCAACTGCCACTCCGTGGTCTAATAATAGATTAGTAAACTCTAGGCCATCAAAATCTGGCTTGTTTACCTTGGCAAAAAGATACATCGCGCCGTCTGGTGGGTTAAACTCTAGGCCAATCTTTTTTGCAGACTCTGTCAAAACCTTGATTTTTGATCTGATACTTTTTGCGTTTTGTGTGGTGTCTGATTCTAATGCCTTTAGTGCCGCATACTGGATTGGCTCTGCAACATTTGTAATGCATAATGCCTGTAACTTTACCATTTTTTCTATTATTTTTTGATCAGATATGGTGTAACCTATTCGCAGTCCAGTCATTGCATGCGATTTTGAAAATGATTGTGTTATGATTGATTTGGAATAATTATTTGTCAGAACTGATTTCCAATCTGAAAATGCATATTCGGAATAAATTTCATCAGACAACACATAGAGATCGTGTTTTTTTGCTAAATCAATAATTTGATCTTGTAATTTTGGTGGGAGCACTTTTCCTGTAGGATTGTTTGGATAATTGAGCACAATCATTTTTGTGTTGGAGTTAATTGTCTGCTCTATTTCAGAAATTGATGGATTCCAACCATTTTCTAGAGTCGTTGTAATGCTTCGAACCTTCACTCCTGCATTTGTAGCACAGTCTCGATATGCAGGCCATGCCGGCTCTATTATTATGATCTCATCTCCTGGATTTAGTAGTGTAGATACTGCTAAGAACACGGAAAATCTTCCGCCAGGAGATACTAGGATATTTTCTGATTTTACGTTTGAGCCAAATTTTTTTGTGCAATATTGTGCCAAGGATTCTCGTAATTTCGGCATTCCTAATGCGGGACCATATCTTACTAATCCTCTATCATAAGATTCGGCAAGAGCTGATTTGATTACTGGTGATGGCATAAAGTCTGGCTCTCCTACTTCCATGTGGATTATTTTTTTTCCTTGCTGCTCGAGAGTTTTTGCTTTTAGAAATATTGCCATATGTGTCTGTTTTCCATCTGTTTGAACCTTGATAGATTCATTTAGAAGAAAATTTAGAAATTTTTTACCAATAGATTCATCAAGACCTATCTGTCTGCAAAGGTCTGACACTTCGGTGCGTAGTTGTTCTTCTCTTTTTTCGTCAAATACTGACAATCCACTGCTTTTTTTGAGCTCGCCAATTTGCTTTGCTATTTCAGTTCTTTCTTTGAGTAGTTTTAGCATTTGCAGTGTAATGTCATCTATTTTGGTTCGAAGCTGATCTATGTTTGGCATTTCTATAAAACTGGTTTTATGAATCCGCCAAGCAATGCATGATCAGCTAAAACTAGAGAAACCCAAGAGTCTACTACTGGAGGCGCACGTGGAACAACACATGGATCATGCCTTCCCTGAACCTGAAGTATTACTGGTTTTTTTGTCTTGATGTCTATTGTTGTTTGTTTTTTTGCAATGGAAGAGGCCGGCTTGAATGCTACTCTCATTATGATTGGCATTCCATTGGATAATCCGCCCAATATTCCGCCAGAATTGTTTGTCTTGGTCGTAATCTTGCCATTCTTTGACGTATATGGATCGTTATTTTGCGAGCCAAACAATTCCGAACCTGCAAATCCAGAGCCAAACTCGACTCCCTTGACAGAAGGAATGGAGTAGATTGCCTTTGCAATATCGGATTCTAGTGAGCTGAAAATCGGTTCACCAAGACCTACTGGAACACCAGTAGTGACGGACTCTATTACTCCGCCCAACGAATCGCCATTTTTCCTTGCAGATAAAATCGCGGCTCTCATTTTTTCTGCTGTCTTTTGGTTTGGACAACGTACTTCATTTTGATAAATTGCATTTTTCATTTTAGGATCAAATTTTTCATTCATTGATATTTTGCCAATCTTGAGGGTGTAAGAATTGGTTTCAATTCCAAGAGTATCTTTTAGAAGTTTTCTTGCAATTGCTCCACCCATCACATGTGTAGTAGTAAGCCTTCCTGAAAATCGTCCGCCCCCACGATAGTCATTATGTCGATTATACTTTATCAAGGCCGGATAATCTGAATGGCCTGGTCGCATTTTTGTTACTAGTTCCTCATAATCTCGTGAATGTTGGTCTTTATTCCAAATTATCATTGCAATTGGCGCACCAGTAGTCTGGCCGTGAAATACTCCGGACAAAATTTCCACAACATCTCCTTCTTTTCTTTGTGTCGAAACCAAGGATTGACCGGGTTTTCTCTGGTCGAGCATTTTTTGAATATCTTTTTCTTGTAGCTCTAATCCTGCGGGACAGCCGTCAAGAACTGCACCAATGCATCTCCCATGACTTTCACCAAAACTAGTTAACACTAGCCTTTGACCAATTGAGCTGCCTGCCATATCAAGTAAAAATCCACATGCGATGCATATAACCTATATTGTTGTGATTTTTGCCCCAACTCTGTTCATATCGGATACAAAGCTTGGGTACGAAACATCAACTGATTCTGGATCTGAAACCGTACAGTTTCCTACATACATACCTACAATACAAAATGCCATGAACAGTCTATGATCCTCTTCAGAGTTTAATTCTGCTGCCTTGAATTGTTTTGGTGGATTTATGATCATGCCATCTTCTTTTTCTGTTATCTCTAATCCAAGCTTTGTAAGCTCTCTGACCAGAATTGCGATTCTGTCTGTTTCTTTGAATCTTGCATGCTTTACATTATGTAATTCCAATGGGAATCCGCATTTTATTCCAAGTATTGCAAGCGGTGGAAGTAAATCTGGAGTATTGGATAGATCAAACTTTCCCCCAAGCAATTTTTCTGGAGATTCTATAGTTATGGTATTGTTGTTTAGTGAAACATCTACTCCCATCTTTCCCAAGATGTCAAGTATTGCTTCATCTCCTTGTGCCAAATCACTAATCGATATTTTGACTTTGAGCTTTTCTCCAACTAGCACCGCCGCAGACAATAACAACGCTACACTGGAAAAGTCCGACGGTATTGTGATAGTGCTGTGCTTGTACTCCTGTGGTGAGATATGGTATTTTTTGTATGGTGTGATTATTTCTACATCGACTCCAAATTTTTTCATTGTAGCTATTGTGGCATCAAGATATGGCTTTGATACTAATTCTGATGAAATATTGATTGTAATTCCTCGTTCTGTTAGAGGAGACGCAATGAATAGCGCTGAAATAAACTGACTGGACACGTTTCCAGCAATGGAAATCTCTCCGCCTTTAATTTTGCCAGTAATCTGTAATGGCGGCTTTCCGTCATTTGATGAACATTTGGCGCCTAGTGATTCTAATGCATCAAGTAACGGTTTCATTGGGCGTTTTCTGAGGGATTCATCGCCAGTCAGGATGGTTTTAGCATCACGCAATGATGAAATTGCTGTCGCAATCCGTATAGTGGTTCCGGAATTTGACGCATCAGCAGTTATAACCTCGCCTTCAAATTTTGAAATTCCCTTTATCTTGAGATTATTGCCAGCTTCTGTTATCTCTGCACCAAGACTTTTACAGATCTCAATCGTTGCATTTGTGTCACGCGATCGTAATACATTTTTGATCAAACTCTTTCCATTTACCAAAGATGCCAAAAAAATTGCCCGATGTGTGTAACTTTTGTTAGTTGGACACGTTATTGTACCGCTGAGCTTTGATTGTTCTACTTTACACTTCATGTACATCGGCTCGCTTGTTGTTTGTTTCTGCGCTTATCACTACTCCTTCATGCTCTGAGAAGACCTTTTTTATTTTTGATGTATTGTCTTTTTTTACAACAGCTGCAATTGATGGTCCATTTCCTGACACTGATGCACCGATTGCACCATTTTCAATTAGATCTGAGATTATTTTTGGATCAGAGTTGAGTACAGCAGATGTCGCATAACCGTTTAATGTCATTGCATTCCAATAATCACCATTTTTTGCATAACTCCACGCTCTATCAAATATTGTATCTAAGATTTTGAGATGCTTGATGTTTCCTCGTTTGCGAGATTTGGGAACAAATACAACTACTGAAAGATTTGTAGGAGCTTTGTCTGATTTGATTATCTTGCGGATTTTATTGTCCGTAACCTGAATTCCTCCAAAATAACAGGCGCATGCATCATCAAATGCTCCAGTCATGCTCACTTTGGTTGCAAGTGATGCGTCAATCCCAGCAAAAAGAACCTGATTGTCAGTATAATTTGGCTTGAATAATTTGTGGCACGCCAAAGATATTGCAGATGATATGGCGCTAGAGCTTTTTAGTCCATAGCCAGTCGGGATTTCAGATTTTAATGTGACTTCTATTTTGTTTTTTTCTAGTTCTTTTTTTGGTACAGCAAACTCGATTACCTTGTTTACAAGACGTGAGCTTACATTTTGGTTTTCTATCTCTAAGCTTATTCCTTTTCCTTGTGTGACAGAAACTATAGTTTCAACTTTGGTTGATATTCCAAGTGTTGCTCCCTTCCATGTAGCTATTGCGTTTACAATAGAGACTGCGCCATTTACTGTTGCTTTTACCTTCATCTAAAATCCCCCAAGCAAGGCTCTTTTCATTGCTTCGTATGGTGCACTAGTTTTGTGCCATATTTGAAATGCAAGTACGGCCTGACCAAGTAACATCTCGTAACCATAGATTATTGTGGCAGATTTTTTCTTGCTTTGTAAAATAAAGTCGGTATTCATTGGCATGTATATTATGTCATAAACAACATGGCCTGAGTTTATTGCATTTGTTGAAATTGGACTTGGTTCGTTTTTGAGGCCAACTGATGTTGCATTGATGATGAATTTGTATTTTGAAACATCTACATTATTTAGTGTGGTGTAATCAGATTCTGCTCCAAGGCTTGATGCAAACTTTGAGAGATCTTGAGCTTTTTGTATAGTGCGATTTGCTATTGTGATTTTTTTTACTTTCTCCTTTGCAAAACCTGCTACAATCGCCCTTGCTGCCCCACCAGATCCTAAAACAAGCACACCTTGTCCAGAAATTCCAATATTTTTTTCCTTAATTGGCTCTAAGAATCCATCCATGTCTGTATTGTATCCTGTAAGCTTTCCGTTTTCATTTGTGACTGTGTTTGTTGCTCCAATGGTTTTACATTCTGAGGCTGTTTCATCCAAATACTGCATCATCTCTATTTTGTGTGGTATGGTGACATTGAATCCTGAAATCTTGATTTGTCGTAATGATTCAATTCCTTCTTTGAGCTCACCTTTTGGGACTTTGTACGCAATGTACGTGCAATCTAGGTTTAATGCCTTAAAGGCAGCATTGTGAATGCTAGGTGATAGGGAGTGCTCTATTGGATCTCCGATCACTGCAAAGGTCTTAACCATTGTTATCTTTGCAAGCGTTGGAGCGATTTAATCTCATCTAAGCTGAATTGTCCAGGTGCTACTGGTTTACCAAGCGAAACATACGTGTATGGAGCTCCAAGATGTAGACAAAGAATTCTGGACAGTCTTCCAAAACTGCCCATCGCAAATGCAATTAGGCCTGTGCTTTGTTTTTTATACAAAGACATAATCGATGCAGTATCTTTGATTGACTTTGCAGTAGTTACTATTTTGATATTATTTGAGATCTTTTTCATTTTCTGATATTTCTCAATCAGCACTGATGTAGATGGTGTTTTTTTAAAGTCGTGCCATGAAACCAGAATTGGCGTTTTTGTTTTTTTGATATAATTGAGCAATTCTCTGTTTTTTATTGCAGAAAACTCAACATCGAGATATAATGGATTGTATTCTGCCAAAAGCTTCAGAATCGATAATCTTTCTTTTTCAGAATCAGAAAACTTGCCACCTTCTGTCTTTGGTCTTAGTGTAAAGACGCATCTTTTGTGATATTTTTTGATATATTGTAGTGTCTTTGGAACATCTCTTGGATTAAGAAAGTCAAATCTGATCTCTGCATAATCTGATTTTTTGAGGGCTAGTTTGAGTGTGGACGATACCTTGTTTGGTGTGGTCTCTGCAATGCTAACACAAGTTTTGTATGACATCTATTTTTCTAAAATATACTCGTCTGCTACTTCCATGCCAAAGTGTCTTCCAGTTGCGCCTTTTGCATGAACTAGAACAGTATCGCCTTTTTTGAGATGAGTAACTGAAACTAGGCGGCCATCTGGCTTGACAAATCGAATTGTCTCTGCATCTTGTGCTATTATTCCACCAACTTCATTGCCTACTTGAGCTTTTATCACTAGCATTGGGCGTCTTTCTATTTTGGAGCGGCCAACTGTTGCCCGTCTTGCTTTTCCATGAGCATTGATGACTAGGACCTCCGTGCCAGTTTCTAGCTCTGATAGATATTTTGTTGTGCCGTCTGGTGATATCGTGTAACAATGAACGGCGCCGGCATTAACTCGGAATGGTCTTGGTGATGTAAACGAAGAGCCAACGGATTCATTATGAACTAGAAACAAAAAATTTGATCTAGATCCAATCAACATTCCTTCTCCTTTATGCAACATTGATGCCGTATCAACGCAGACTCGCTCACCATCACCAACTTCTTTGATGTCGATTATCTGAGCTTTTGTAAGCTCAAAGTTTGATGTTCCAAGATACACCATTGCTTCTTTTACTTCGGATATTGTCGATGCTTCAAAGATTACTCCATCTACTCCTATTTCTAAAATAGAAAACATTTTTCTCACTTCTTCTGGAGTTCTTGCTAGAGCAAAAATCTGAGTGTGGATTTTATGCAGCTTTGCGATTATGTTTTCTAGCGGAATTATCTTCCAGTCTACCACTTCTATTATGACAAAATCAAGGCCTTTTTTTGCTTCAGAAAAGATTTTCTCAATATCATTGTTTGAGAGAACCTTAAATTTTTTGCCTATCTTTCTACCCTTTGGTCTTTGCGAATCTTTTTCTAGCACCACTAGCTTTGCCGCACTTGATGGATAAATCGATACCAGCTTTGATTTTGGAGGAATGGCCTTTGGATCTGCGTACACCGTTTTGATACCTTCTGACTCTAGTAATGATAGGAATTTTGCCAGCCCGGACTTGCCTGTCTTTGGCAAGATGACTAGCTCTCTATTTTTTTGCAATTCTTTTAGCTGCTTCTTTTGCAGTTTCCTTTCTGAAAATAATACCTGCTAACGCATCTACTATTTTGTCTGGATTTTTATGTGCAAAAATGTTACGACCATAGGTTACTCCCTTGGCACCTGCCTTCATTGCATCTTCGGTCATTTGCAATACATCTTGATCTGTTTTTGCCTTTGGACCACCTGCAATCACAACTGGGACTGGAGTGCTTTTTACTATTTTTGCAAATGAATCAATATCACCAGTGTATAGTGTTTTTACAATGTCTGCGCCAAGCTCGGCACCAATTCTTGCGACGTGGCCTACAATTTCTGGTTCATGTGGGTTTTTGATGTTCTCACCTCTTGGGTACATCATTGCTAACAACGGCATATTCCACTTGTGACATTCTTCTGCTGTTCTTCCAAGCTGTTCGAGCATTTCAGGCTCTTCTTTTCCTCCAATGTTGATATGTAATGATACTCCATCTGCTCCTAATCTTAGTGCTTCTTCAACACTACCTGAGAGCATTTTTCTATTTGGCGACATGGAAAGTGAGGTACTTGATGAATAATGAACCAAAACCCCAATACGTGTTGGTTTTGGTAACGTCTTGAGAATTCCTTTGTTAATTATTACACTTGTTAAACCCTTTGTCTCGCACTGTGCTATTACACTTGCTGGGTTTTCTAATCCATCTATTGGCCCACTGGATATTCCGTGGTCCATTGGGATGCAAAGCATTTTTCCTTTGCGTAAGATTCTGTCCATTCTAATTTGTAGGCCTGTGACCATGGTGAATTTCGCTTTCCTACCCTAAATAAAAATAGCGTGGTAGCAAATTATGATTCAGCCTAGTCAGGATTAAATAAGATAGTGCGGCCAGCAAAGGCACTTGAGCCAGATAACTGAACAAATACATTCAAGCCAAATCAGCGATATTTTAGAAAACGCATTACATGGTACTAGACCGACAAAATCTGACATTTTACGATTGCTAAAATCTGATGATGTGCATTTGATGGGCCTAGTAGCAGGAGATCTAAGCCGTAAAAGATTTGGTAAAAAGGCTTCGTTTGTGAATAATATTATTTTGAATTACACTAATGTTTGTATCACTGATTGCAAGTTTTGCGCATTTTATCGCTCACCAGGAGACGCAGAATCTTACACATTATCACTAGATCAGATTGAAGCTCGTGTCAGAACAGCATGGGAGATGTTTGCAATTCGTCAAGTCTTGATCCAAGGTGGGCACAACCCAAATCTTGGAATTGAATATTATGAGGATGCATTTAAGATGATTAGAGCCAAATTCCCTCAAGTCGGAGTGCATGGCTTGTCTGCATCGGAAATAGACATGATTGCAAGAATCGAAAAGACATCTACTAAAGAAGTATTATCTAGACTAAAAGAAGCAGGATTGCAATCCATTCCTGGAGCAGGAGCAGAGATTCTAGTAGATTCTGTTAAAGATGTAATTAGTCCAAAAAAGATCTCGTCTGCTGACTGGCTACGAATAATGGAAGAAGCCCATTTTATTGGGTTACCTGCATCTGCCACTATGATGTACGGCCATGTGGAATCATTGGATGATGTTACAAATCATTTTGACAAGATTATCCAACTACAACAAAAGACAAAAGGTTTCATGGCTTTTATTCCATGGAATTTTGAGCCAAACAACACTTTGATGCAAAAAGAAAACTTGGTGACATTTGGTGTTGGAGGAATGCATCTGTTAAAAATGATTGCAATTTCTAGACTTGTCTTTGATGGCTTGATTAATCATATCCAATCTTCATGGCTCACAAACGGAGTTGGAATGGCACAGATTGCTCTGCAATATGGTGCAGACGATTTTGGAGGAACACTCATTGGTGAAGAAGTTGTATCATGTACTGGTGCACGCTCCACCGAACTTACAGGTCAGAAAATCATTGATGCAATACATCAAATTGGATATTCCGTAGAAGAGCGAGATAATTTCTATAATCTCGTTAAAATGCACTAATTATAATCCGTAATTAGGCCATTTAGAATCAACTAGGTTTTTTGTAGCATTATCTACTGCGACCTTTTCTTGGATTTCTCGCATAAATCCTTCATCTTTAGTTTTCTGTGTTGCATCGATTCCCAGCTTGGATCCAAAATTTACCAAAGGTGATGCAGGATCAAGCGTGTCAGTTGGAGTGTTGTTTATGATCACACAATCTCTGGCAGCGTCAGCTCTTGTTGTAATTGCCCAGATTACATCGTTTATGTCATGCACATTGATATCTTCATCAACTACAACAAACATTTTCGTTAGTGCTAGCTGTCCTGTTCCCCAAAGACCCATCATGACTTTTTTTGCCTGACCTGGATATCGTTTTTTGATAGAAATGATTGCCATTCCTTGGAACCAACCTGCAGCAGGCATTGCAAAGTCTACTACTTCAGGGTGGAACATACGAATTAAGGGCAGAAATGATCTTTCTATTACTTTACCAATATACGCGTCTTCCAAAACCGGCTTGCCAACTATGGTGGTAAGATAGATTGGCTTTTGTCGTCGCATTATGCCAGTCAGAGTAAATGTTGGATATGGCTCCACTGGGGTGTAGTAACCAGTATGATCACCAAATGGACCCTCATCTCTAATATCTGATGGGTCGACAAAACCTTCCAAAACAATTTCTGCATTTGCTGGAACCTCGAGGTCTATTGTTTTACATTTTACTGTCTTGATTCCTTTTTGCCGTGTTATACCTGCAAAGAGATACTTGTCAAGACCTTCTGGCACGGGAGCAATTGCGGAAAAGACCGTCGCTGGTTCTGAACCAATTATGATTGCGACTGGAATTTTTCCTCCCTTTTCTTTGTATATGTCTCCATGGTGTGCGCCTCGCTTGTGTTTTTGCCAATGCATCAGAGCATGAGTATCATCTATGATCTGCATTCTATACACTCCGAGATTTCTAACACCTGTTTCTGGATGTTTTGTTGCAACTAGTCCAAGTGTAATGAATCGTCCAGCATCTTTGTGCCATGTTTTTAAAATTGGAATTTTATTAAATGATGGATGATCTTCGATTACTTCAGTTACTGGGCCAGACTTTTCTAATTTTGGAAATACCTCGCCCATCTTTGATAATTCTGGAAGCTTTTTCATTTTGTTCAAAAATCCAGATGGTACTTCCATCTTTGTCATATCAACAATTCTTTGGCCGATCTCTGTAAAGTCATCCATTTCAAGACCTATCTGCAATCGCTTCATAGAACCAAATGCGTTTCCTAAAACTTGCATTTCAAATCCTTTTACACTTTCAAACAAAACAGCAGGACCATTAGAATACATCACACGACGCAAAATCTCAGCAATCTCCAAATCCGAGTCAACTTGTGTTTTTATTCGCTTTAATTCACCTGCTTTTTCCAATGCTGAAATAAATTCAGCAATATCTTCAATTGGCATTGCTGTGGCTTTGTCCAAATGTCGTATAAAGCTTGACTGTTGTAATACCAACAAAGGCATTTTAATCAGCCAGACCAACTCAATTCTAATTGAGTGAGCAAAAATGTCCAGTGTGCCATGGAAAAGGTACAATCGAGCTTCTTGGAACCCAGTGCCCATTTTGCAATGGTTCAGGTGAATATACAAAATCGGCAGAAAGCTATCTAAAGTCTCACATTTGTCAATGCATATTTTTAGACAGAAAGACCTGTCCTGTTTGTGGAAAGAGATGTCATCATGATACTCCAAACAAACCAAAAATAATGATTGGACCTGTGTAATTTACTGAATTGGAGGAAGCTCGCTTTTCTTACCATGTCCACCAGAGCCAAACTTGCAGTAAAAGCAAAGATCTGATTGCATATGTGTGAGCTTTTCCAACTGGATGGCGCCGATCTTTAATGCTATTTTGGTGAGTAATTTGTACTTGAATGGCATTGATGGAATTACTTCTTCCATGTAGACTTTGTAGTGTTCTGGACAAAACTTGAGTGTGACCTTAGTTGGCTCTTTGCTAGTTTGATTCACTGTTTTTGTAAAATTGATCTGCTCTCGTACATATTCATGTTTGGGGCATGGACAGTCCTTGCCTCCAGGATGTTTGTATGCAGGAGTGTTTTTCCAGTCAAAATCTGGAAATTCTTTTTCAAAATCGTCCAATAGGCATTATACTTCGATGCTGGTATTAAATTTGATCTACTCTGCTTTGAGATTTACCCAAATGTAAATAAACCCCGCATCGAGCATCTAAATTACATGTCTAGTGCTAAATCCACTAAAAAAGACTTAGAAGCAAAAATTGCAGAATTAGAAGAAAAACTTGCAAAATTGGCTACTCAAATGGAGTCAGCACCAAAACCACAAGTACAAACACCTCCACCACCAGCACCAGCGCCGACACCAAAACCACAAGTACAAACACCACCACCGGCACCAAAACCACAGGCACCAGCTGAAGAAACTATTGCAGTTTGGGA